>Ga0209187_1000887_pt1 | contig 41923 bp, 26 predicted proteins | sample BantaG_FD_187430 | JGI IMG/M metagenome (GOLD analysis project Ga0209187, IMG submission 187430) | Marine algal microbial communities from Bantry Bay, Ireland - BantryBay_4 metaG (SPAdes) (version 2) | ecosystem: Host-associated > Algae > Red algae > Unclassified | place: Bantry Bay, Ireland...
TCTTAACAACATTCTTGCAGGTATAATCGCTTATTCTTTTCTACCTAAAAAACCTGCTGTGAAAATGTATCATTATCAACCAGATCATTCCTCTCAATTAAAACTATTTTAATATCGAACTCAGGTTAATAGCTCTTCAAATTTAGTGAAAAAGCTAGTCCTACTCCATGAAAAAAATGTACTCTTTTATGTATTTCTAAAGAACGCACACTGTACCTTACAGATATCCGATACTTCGTTAAAAAATTAAAATGGGTTCCAATATTAAAATAAGAAGACAACAGAACAGAGAATTATATTTAGAATTTTTATCGATATCAGACATAATTGTATAACAATCCCAATTGTCCTGATCTTCCTGGACACACACACGCTCTTGCGTATATCCTTCTGGAGCCTCTCCTAGATTCCATGTAGTTAATAAACCAGCTTTAAAATGAAGAAGACTTTTAATACTAAAACTGAGAGGTTCCATGATTACCCCAGCTCTTGAAAAATTATTAGAAAGTCTACGACTGTTCTCCAAATAACCTGTAAAAGGATGATCTTTGTGTCCATTTGAAAAATAATTATAACTCAATTTTTGATATGTCAACCCAAAAGCGAAGCTCCATTTCTTAAACGAATCTCTATATAGCAAAGAATAATCGATAACCCTAATATTAGATATCATGCTAACACTTGGTGGCGCATTGCCTATCTGTTTAGATACAGAATACTGGCTTACAGGAAATAATTTAGTTATTCCGAATTCTACAGATTGCTGAGCATAAAAATTATTACTTGCAAAAACAAAGATTAATATGGATAGGTATTTAGTCATAAAATTTTTAATTGAGTTTAGTCTTTTACGCAGCGGCACGAATATTGAAAAGCACCTTTAAGAGATGGCGTTATATTGACATAATTATCTAAATAAGATAGGCTTATGGTTTCTACACTATTTTCTTGGTCATTCAAGAATGAAGAAGACCAAAAATAAGCTGCTTCTCCTACTCCTGCGTAACTCTCATCCCATCTCTTATAATCACCTGCTGGAAATATAGAAAAACAGAGTGCGTCAACTCCACTTCCATTACTTATCCAACCATAATCTGCTTTCAATTTATCTGCTATTTCTAAATCTGCTTCATTTATAGATTCAAACATGTTCAACCATTCGTCTATCGTAGGAACATGCCAGCCTGCTGGACATAAACTACTGGCATCATTAACTTCCTCCCAGGTGTATAACTTACCTAGCTTTACTAGACTTGGATCATCATTTGGCCATCTACCCTGTCCCTGATTCTCATATCTTAAGTTTCTAGCAAACCACTCTTTACCCCCAATAATTGTTGTACAATAGACTTCATTATCACGAGGATCTTCAAAATATGTAACACAACATGACTGACCATCAATTTGCTCTTCAGGATCATCTTCTATCTGTAATCCTATTGATTTTCTAATTTGGCATTTACTATTTTGGAGATCTAAAACTCTAAATTCATTGATTGAAAAATTAATTGGAATTTTATGGATATCATTATATGCGAAATTTCCTATTTCCATTTCTTCTACGGCTTGCACAAATAACTTAAACTCTCCAGCATCTCGTCCCGTAACTTTCAAGGTAAGTTCTCCATCATTTGCTCCCTCTGGCAAAACAAGAGATGCTTCTGTTCCAAAATCCACTTCTAAGCAAAGTGGAATTTCTCCCATTGTAAAAGGATTTCCTAAAGGAATATTAGTGTCCCCTAGAATATCTCCAAACAGCGGTAAATCTGAAGAAGCGTTAGATTTAAAATAGGATTGTGCCGTACTTTTAAGTTTTATTCCTTCATCAGTAGTAATGGGCGAAAAATCAAAATTGATACCAAAGTCACTTCTTGTTTCCAATATTTTTGTTTTAGGAATATCTACTTCGATAGAAAAGATATCATTAAGAGCAATACTTGTTTTAATCTCTGGTACTGTCAAACCAAACTTAGTAAATGTGGATGTAGCCAAATGCCCACCACAATCGAGTTCAAGTTCTGATACGATTTCATAACCCTCGTTTGTAGCATCTATATCTGCATTGACTGAAGCTATTCCTTCTGAAAGAAGATCTTCCAGATTAAGATTTAATTCAGCCTCGGCATTTATTCCAAACCCAAATGATGTAATTATCGAAAAATTAGCTCTTCCTTCTAAAACGATATCAATAATTGCAAAACCGGCATCGAATACAAAGCTCTCTTTTATTGCCTTGGTCAATGCCTCTCTTATATTGCTTTCAACAACAATTTCTATATCTGAACCTGTACTAGCATCAATTGCATTCTGAACAACTCCTTCTGGAATATCAGTAACGCCTACTAAAAGTTTATCTTTTATAATTTTTGTTACAGATTCTAATACGCCGAACTCAATATTAGGTAATTCAAAATTATCACAAGTCATTTCGAATCCATATGCTAGTCCACCAGCAAAATTAATTGTTAGTTTCGGGTCTTCATTTGAAGTCTTTGTGAAAGTAATGACATCATCACTAAAAGTATCACCTGCATATACCATACAAAATGAAACTGGGCAGTTCAAAATAGAACCAAAATCTTTTTCGAAATCACAGTCATCTCTAAATTCTAATCCATTAAGTTTGATTCCAAAATTATATTCCTCTAGTGCATCAAAAATGGTTATATCACTTAATTCATAATTGATCAAGTCATTTTCTTCATATGCTCTATCAATTCTTTTTACAAAGAAATCAGTACTATCTCCTGAGAAATACATAATATCTTCTTCCTCTAAATCTAAGTTGTTAGACTTTTTGAACATGATTGTATTTTGCTGAACATCTACTAGGCTTACAAAGTCATCAGCATCTAGAAAATGGACATTTTCTTTGAACACTAATTTTTCAACATTTGGGTCTAAGTCTTGTGGGTTGACTTCTTCTTTACCGCAGGCAAATAATAACAAGGTAAAAAAGGAAAATATCATAAATATGATTCTGTAATTCATGGTTTTATATTTTTACTAAGTTGCTGAATCTACTTTTTTTACCGCTTGTGTATTCATACCTTATAGCATAGCTTAACTCTTTATTGCTTATAGAATCTTTATATGAAACAGAAGAGCTGTCTAGTTTTTTATAAAGTCTCAAGCCATTGTCGTTTTGGTTTTTATAGATTAGAATATTGGTCAAATTACTTGATGCATATCCATTCCATTTTAGAATAATACTTTCGTTATTTTTTTCTAGAGATAAATTAATTGAAGGAATATTATCTTCAAAAGAGTTGGTCTTAATTGAGAGATTTTTTGGTGATATTGCACTATTCCCACTATCATCCGTGGTGATTATCCTGTAGGTATAAATAGTTTTGCTCTCAAGTCCTGAATCATTATATTGATTTACCAAAGGTTGTAGTTCTCTTACAATTATCCAATCGGAAATATTTGTTTTTCTTTCAAGAACTTGAGATGAAACATCCAAAAATGAGCTAGGATACCAACTAAGAAAAATACTATCTTTCGATTTATGATAATCTTTAAATACTGCCGGTGTCGGCGGAACTTTATCTGGACGCTTAAGTCTAATTCTTGCCGATTGATTAGATATATTAGATGTTAAATCAATAGCTGCGATGGAATAATAGATTTCTTTATCTAATGTGTTGAGGCTTAATGTATCTACGAATGTATTTGTTTCAATAGGATACGGAGTGACCTTAATCATAGCCTCCTTATCTGTTCCATGCATATAGATAAAATAACCCCACAGATCCTGATCTGGAGAATTACTCCAGTTGAGTGTTACGACTCCATTGCTATCAATGACTCCCTGGAAATTATCAGGAATCGATGGTGGAAACGTATCAATAGCCAAAAAATTATATTCATATGAGCAAGCTCTGTTCCTAGCAGTATCGACAGCACAGACTACATATTTTCGCTCTGGTGAAGTCACTATGTCTTCATATGAATAGCTTTCTTCTTTCGATTTAGCTCCTACTTGTGACCAAGGTTTGGTTTCATTAGAGTAAATAATAAATGAATCAATATCAGTTGCTGAGCCTTCCCAGTTCCAAAGTAAGTTTACATTTCTGTCAGATAGCTCTTCTACTCCTATAATTTGAGGAGCCCTTGGTGCTTGATCATCTATAGCACTGGCTAGTATTGGATCGGAAGGAGTACCCATTTCTCCAAAGTAGCTAAGTCCTGTTACTCTATAAAAATAAGGGACATAGTTTTCTGTACTATCACTAAATGAAATTAGATCCGTTTTTAGTTTTTTATTATTAGAAAATAAAGGAAGAAAAGGTTCTTTATTTATTCTAGTATAATTTTCACCATCTTTTGATTTCTCTATATAGAAGGCGAAGTAGTGATCTACCGTTTGTTTAATGTTCCAGTATAGTACGACCTTATTTAAGCTCTCTATTTTATTTGTGATTTGTACGGTTGGCGTTTTAGTTCTTTTAGAGCTTCCTTGAATATACTTTACCAAGGGTTGTCCATCTGTATTTTTAAAACTTACTCGGTACATATATTCTTGACCTTTAACTGATGACTTGTCGACAAATAAAAGACCTAAGGCTTGAGCTTTTAATTTTGATTCACAAGCAATAAGATTTAGGCCCATATTACGTACTTGCTGAAAGGTCTTATAACTGGTGAAGTTTTCTTTGCCCGATAGATCTTCGAGTTGAGTATCGTCTAAATAAATAAGATCTATTAGCGTTTCTTTATCTTCACTTTGGAACGTAGAATTTATCTTTTCTTTATCCCAATGCTTTATTTCCCAAGTAAAGTCACTTTTAGTAAAGTCGGGCTTACTGATTATTCCATTTACAGTTTCAAATCTTTCTACCCTAAAGCCATTGTTCAAAATAATATCCTGTGTGAAGGGGTCTGAAGGCATCACTCGTATAAAATTGTTAGTACCATCATTTAGAAAAATTACGGTAACATCATTTTCTTCAAGAGAATTGGTCTGAGCTAACGAATGAAATACACCGATCAGACAAAAAATTATTGACATAATAAGTAACTTCATATTTCTATTGTTTTGCTTGAAGAATTATTAAGGCGTATGTTACACTTATACCGAATATTATAGGTTGTCTGTACGGTTTTGTTTTTGATTTCGTTCAAGGTATTTATGACTGTATTATACAGAGATGGTGAAGCTTGATCAATATATTTTTTATAGAATCTGTTGGTTGCGATTTTTAGTCCTTTATCATCAAAAAACCTTTCTTGCGTAAAATACAAAGTGTTGAGTCCATCGATCAGGGCATTAAGTGATTGATTATTAGAAGTACCTTGATCTTGTAATATTATTTCACCTCCAAAGAGAATATCTGCTGCTAGAAGGGAGATATCAACTTGAGGGCTCCATTGGCTAAAAGGTAAATCAAAAGAAGGATTAGGTTCTAAACCCGGAATTGTGTTGGATACTAAGACATTACCTATAAGAGGCACGTCTGTGTCTCCTAGTGGTCCAGTATTAACTCTAGTTGATTGATTGGAAGAGTAAATAGACGACAACCTTAGGTTAATCAAATTCTCATTACTTAATGTTGTGGTTACCTCAATTTCTTTTTGAATTTCTTTTAAACCGTTAAAAAAATAAGAAAGTAGCCATGCATTTAGTTTATTCGTTCTATTACCTTTTTCCTTCTTTAAACTTTTCCCTATATATGTATTTCTACTGCCCTTATTCAAAGATTCATCTTTTTCAGTAAAGGAAATTTTATTATTTGCAAAGCCGTCAAAATCATACTGAGCAACAGGATTGCCTTTGAAGTTATAAAGATTTACTGATGTATTTTCTAAGGTAAGTATCTTGTCAGTATAAATATCATATATAGTCTGTAGTAGACTGCCATATTCTGCACCAAGTTTTATTCCAACTTGATAGGACGATTTATCGTAGGCGTCGAAGTGTTCGTCACATTTTAAGTAGGTTTTATTACTAGTATTTATGACTTGGGCAGCAGCAATCTTATCCTCAAAGCTTGCATGTTTAGAAGTCTGAAAATAATAGCTATATACCTCTACAGTTTTGTTCTCGTAGATAAAGTTACGGATAATACTAAGTTCATATAGTTCTCCAGCTCGAAGACTCGGAAAATCATAGGTAAAGCCTTTATCTGTGCTACTAGCATTTAAACCCGAAACATTATGTGAATCGTCACTATCACTTATATTAGTAATGATAATATCATGATTAGTATTAATTGGTCGGCCAGTTTGTGGATTTCTCTCGAATGAATTACCAAAGTAGTTGTCATAGGTAAATTGGTCAAATTTGATCCAACCTTTTCTTACATCTTCTACATGTAGGTGTAGTTGGTTTTTTCCGGGAAATGATGCTAATACTCCATGCTCTATTTTGTCTGGAATTTTCTCAGTTTTAAATTCTAGTCCTCTATATGAGGTAAAAGATTTATTTCTGCCCCCTTCTGTATATCTGACTTCTATATTTAGACGTATTAAATATTCAGAATCAGGCTCTAGGTCACCAGGCTCAAGCACCAAATTTGTAATGAGACCATTAGGGTGGCGATATTTGTTATCGGTTACTTCACTATACGATCTTGGAATACCTCTCATTCCACCTTCAATTTTTGCAAGACTAAAGTCTAAAATATCTAGATTGACATTTTTGTCAGGAGTTGAGCTGCTGCTATAATAAGGAATCTTAGTATCTCCGAAGGTACTAATGGTAGTCTCTAAAACTATTTTATCAAGATTATAGCTTACTGTTGCATCTTCTCCAGGAGTAATATTTTTTATAAATTCAAAGTCTCCAAATGGCTTGGATATTTCGTTACCATTTTCATCCACATAAGTATAGTCACATTGTTCTCTATGATTGTATCGTAGAGGAAGATCAAAATATCCTTTGAAGGTCCCATCAAAAAAATCTCCATCCAGAACAGCCTGAACACATTCTTTCTGAACTGCTTCTATATCACAATCTAGGATATCTATATCAACAACATCGTCTGCTCCAAATAGGCTACCTATACCATCAGCAACCCATTCTACAGCTTCTCCGCCAACATGACCTGCACAACTCATGACATCCGTGAGAACAGCAGCTCCACATTCCCAGGCCTCAGCTTTAAAATCTAAAATGGGTCCAAGTGGAAGCGAATATGTCACATCTAACTCTCCGTTTATCCATGTAGGGTTAGGGAAGCCAGCTTGAACATAGGACACGACTCCTAGATAGGCAATCTGCTTAGAGAATAGTTTGAGATTTCCTCTAAAGCCCGCATATATTTGGCCCATAGCATACCATTTATTGTATCCAGGGATTTCTCCATTACACCGTCTGCCTTCGCTTCTTGTAAGATTAAGATCAAATCCCGCAATAATATCAACATTTAGGTCTACAAATTTGTCTATTGCTTCTGGTAGTGATAGTTCCGTTTTTGCTTGGACTCCGAAGGCTATCCCTGTCCCGTCGTTTATTGGTCTTTGATTGTTTTCTAGAGATGATCTAGATAGTCCACCAAGATCTGCTCTGTAATTACCGCTATTGTCTCTACTATTTTTGGCGAGGATGTCCTTAATTAGTGGAGGAAGGGTGATGCTCGTCGGTAAACTGGTACCAGCCATAAAGTAAGCATCGACTCTACTTACATCTATACCTGCTAACCCAAACTTAACTCCTCCTGGATTAAATGGAGATCCAGCATGGATATAATAGTGGTCATATTTATTATCTATTTTAAACCGAGCAGAGACTAGTCTATTATTATTTCCCGAACCATAAACCAATTTAGAACTAGTCCTTCTTGGAGGAAATTTTAAGTATGAGGTGAGATTTGATTCAAATTTGAAAAGACCATCCCGGAAACTATAAACATTTAGATTTAAATCTAATTCACCATAGAGAATCGTTTTATCAGGATTTCCATCAATAGGGGACATCACATAAAAATCTCCGATTAATTTTTTGCGGCTTCCTTCCTTGGTATATACACCTCCAAAATTAAAGGATTCAGCAGATCCTGTTGGAGCAAACACTAAACCTAAATTAAAATCAACCCCTCTGTTTTTACTAGGTTCGTATTGGATTGCGTTTTGGCCAGCATTGTTAATTACAGCAAACATTTTTTGTCTTGAAGACTGACCGCCAGAAGGTTTTACATCAATATTTGTATTGCTTAGATCATCTGGTTTACGCCTCATTTTATAGGACATACCTCCGCCAAAAGCCATAAGTGATACTGGGATAGGTCCTAGAGGTATGCCAGATGGTTGTAAGTTAGCTACTCCTTGGAACCTCCAAAAATTATAATCTACGTTATTATTTGCTAAGTCTTTATATACAGTTCCAAAACTAGCCTCTAGTCCTATCTTTGTTCCAGTGGGTAGTTTCACAGATACGTCACCATCAAAGCGTTTTATGCCAGATTCAGTTTTATAACATATTCCTCCTGTAAAAGCAAACGACTCGTTTTGACTTTCTATGCTTATGCATTCTAATCCGAAATCAGAAGGAATGTAGCGTTTTCTGTCATCATCAAATCTGGACTCTATCCATATGGTTGCACCAGCTCCTATACCATCACCGCTGGAGCCGTCTGACATAAAACTTACATGTGGTGCAATAGTAATTTTGGGGTTGTTTAAAGTACCACCTATCTCAAATTTTTCTAGTTGAAACGAGAAGCCACCTAGATTTTGCTGTTCCTTTTCTTCTTCATCTTGATCTAATGAGAAGTCTAGACTATTCTCAATGTTTTGTTCTATTAAAGCTATCTGCTGGGCATTAAACCCAAAGTAAGAACCTTTAAATTTATCTTTTTTATTGTAAGCTAGTACATAAGGTAAACCTACTAATTTGAATGGAAAGTTTTTTGTTTTAGTAGCCATACTAGATGGCACTATATTGTTTTGAACCAATGATTCTCCATCTACGTATATTTTCCCGGCAAGTTTCATATCGAAATTGAATCCGCTATCTTCTCCACTTGCTAGATCGTCATCGTAGGTAATTGTTACATGACTTTCTTTTTTTATTTCTGATGCTGCTAATAAAAGCGGTATTCTTACGTCAGCATTTTCATTTTCTTCATTGCCTATACTTACAGAAAATGAATAATCTGTTCCCGATCCGTCAAGATCTGGTGTGATCAAACCAGATAAGTCAAAGTAGTCATCTTGATGTAAAAGAGGGCTATAAAGCTTGCCTTTTATTGCTCCATTCTTAAAATCGTTTTGGAGTATATTTATTCCTATTCTACTTAATTCTGAACTCCAATCTCCTAGAACCAAACGATAATTACCAAAAGGGTTATCTACACCTATGAATGATGAAAATTCTAATTGGTCTCCAAATTCCATCATTGTATTGCCAGCACTAAACGCCGAAAGAACATTTCCTCTAATTTCTGGTGGAGGAGTGATGTTAACCTTATTAATATATACCCCTGTATATCTATTTAGAATATCAGACTCTATTGGTGGTTCATTTTCTTCATTGGTGTACATTGAATGCCCCTCGGGTATAACCATTCCTGAAGCATTGTGAGCTAAGCTCATATCTAAGCTAGCTTCCTGAACTTCGAATGTCCAGTCTTCTAAAAAACTTAATTGAAAAGGACTTAGACTTAAAGTGCTAAGCCACCCAGTATTTTTATAGTCGCCTTCTTTACCAATATAAAACTTAAAATTGCCCGTAACTCTATTATCAATACTAACAGAAGGTGCCTTGGGATTCTCTGAGTCTTCTTTTCTTACTGGTGTAGGTTCTTCTTTGATTACTGGAATTAGTATCTCATCTGAAAACAGTATGTTCATATCTAGCTGACAGGCAGTAATCCCATCACAGTCAAACGAAACAAATGTTCCTTTAGATCTATCATCACAATCTAGACATCCATTTAGTGTTAAAGCGAAATCATCATGACTCTCTCCATCCAGCACCTTAATATTATCTACCAAAGGAAAACTTCCAGGACCAAATGAACCATCAGGAGTGATACATAATTCTTTTACCGTTATGGCGATGTACTTTGCATCGTTTACAAAATCTCCCTCTTCATTTTCGATATAGTCAAAATCTATAAACGGTACTGGAAAATTAAGGGAAATATTTATTGAAGCTCCCTCTGGTAGAAATCTCATTTGATCAATCATTAATTTATAATTCTCACCATTTATAGATTGATCAAAACCAAGCGGCATCTCTAACCCTCCATTATTAGTGATGTCTTCTAGATCATTGGCTACATCACTTAATGTTTTTACACTACTTACTAGATCATCATATTGTGCTGGACTTTGATTTTTTAGTTCTGTTAAAGTGAAATTTACATCTTCTGCAAGCGTTATATCAAATTCATTTATATCTTCTAGTATAGATTTTACTTCACCTTCTACCATCCTTGAATCACTATTGAGTTTTACGTCAAAAAATTCAACTTTCACAGGGATGTTATCTATTCCAAAAAGTTCAAATCTTACTTTCCCTTTCCCTGAAAATCCACTTTGGTTATTTCCATTCGAATCTTCGATATCATAAACACTATAGTAACCTGCATAAAATGAGCCCCCTAAATTGTTTATTGCGGAACTTACAATTTGATCGTCAGGTGCTGCCGCTAAGCAGGATTTACAATCAAAGTTTTGGTTTACGTTTCCGAATTCCTCTACTTCTTCTTCTTCCTCCTCACTACAATCTTGCGAGTAAACAAATTCTAAAATCTCACTATAAAAATTATTACTTTCCGGATCACCCTGCGGACTGTTAAGACGTCTAGTTTCTACACGCCATGCATAATTTTTCTCTGGCTCCAGTACTCCAGCTGGTTCTAATCTATATTCATTTATATTGACAATCTCCTCTACAACTGCTGGAACACCATCAGCAAACAAATAGTCAAAGGAGTTCCAATTAGCATCCGTAATTTCAACTAGCTTAAATACATATTCATAATCTGCCAACTGGTCATCAGGCAATAAAAATCCCCAGTCAAAAACAATTTCTTCGTTGTCATCTTCATGCATAATAGGAACGCAATCAGTAGGAAAAAAAGGAATAGCCTGAGCATCATGCATCACTATAAACGGCTCAGAGCAAGTAATAGGATAACCTTCTGAAATTTGTATTTTTTCTCCATTGATACTAGTAGTAAATGCTTTGACACAGAGCACATACTCACCTTCGTCAAGAAAAGTATTGATAGAAGCTTGCCTAAGTTCGGCAGGAAAAATATGATCAGGGAATAATGATTCAGGAAATATATCTAGATTGCTGCTTGTAAAAGTTTTGCTTTCATTAGGCAAAAGAGAAAGTATTATTTCCGTATAATTCATGTCTGTATACGCATATCTTATTCCATCTCTGAAAACTTCAATCTCCAAGTAAAACTCTATCTCTTTATCTGTATTATTAAATGCTTCTAAACTATAGTTCTCGCCCACTGCCATCAACTCTGCATAAGATCTTGGAAACTGATCGATATTTACAAAAAAATCGACAGCTCTTATATCTTGCGCATAGGAAGCATGAATACAGAAAAAGCACAAAAATAATATGTTGGTTATACGCTGCATGATTTAGAAATTAAATGAGTAACTGGTTCTGAATTGAAAATCATTTCTTGACTTAAATACTATAGATGATTTTCTGATATAATTCATCGACATACTAAAGCCATGTTGCTCTTGTAGTTTTATCGAACTTGCTAATGCAAAACGAGTAGTTTGGCCATCCTTCTTATCCTCTACTAGATTTTCAAAGTAAGAAGCATTGATAGACAGGTTTAACTTTTTTTCTAGTAGTTTTTGACTAAAAGTCAATGTGCTTCCATATCTACTTCTTCTTATTCCTCCACTAAGATTCTGATTCATATTAAGTCCCAACCTAAGGTTAGAACCTAGATCATTATGCGAAATATGATATGCTCCTGATAATGAGTATGAGCTTGTATTATTGCTAGTTTGAAAAGAGGAAGAACTCACAACTCTATATGTTCCTTGAAGACTAAACATATGGCTCACCACACCAGCCTTTATATTCAGTTTTGGTGACACTCTTAGTTGATTCATAATACGCACAAGTTTCAATGAATCATTATCTTCTACAAGAGTAGGTTTTGCCTCTATGTCATAATTATAATACAGAAGGTGGATATTAAATTTCTTACTAGGTCTGTATATTGCTGTCACAGAATTTACTAGCCTCCGAGTCTTTCTAGTCTTTGTATCTTGAATTCCTGCTTGTTGTATACCTATGGAACTGTTGATACGCAACTTATTTTGAAACATATTTCCAGACAACTTAAAAAGTATTTCAGACCTATCCGGATTCAAATAATTTGTCCCTAGAGAAAGAAAATTAGGCGCAATATATCTGTATTGAGTTGAAAATTTTAACCTCTTAAAATTCATTTTCATTTCTATATCACCAGCATAAGATCCATTGGTTGTAAGATTTACACCCAATAAATTATCATAATTCTCTGTCAGTTCGTTTTCGAAAATTACTGCATCATATTGGCTATTATACGTGACTGCACTAAAGGCAGCATCAGCTTTTAGATAAATTCTATTTGACAATCTTGTTTGGATAACTGTACCTACTACAAGATTATCTTTAGGTGTTAGAGGAGCATTAAGTATACCCTCATTGTCTAAAGAGCCAACGTCATCTTTTACTTTCAGTGCAATTAGATCAATAAAGTTATGCTCAGATCCAAATCCAAGTTTAGCAGCAATTGCTTTACGATTAAAGTTTGGTAGTTCAATAGATCCATATAATAAACTATCCTTTTGTACAAATGGGTTTTGAATAGTACCTGACATTAAACCTAGCCTAAGTGGTTTGAGATTATACTCAGCAGCAACTCCAAAAAAGGTAGCACCTCCTAATGTGTAATTACTAAATCTAGTATTCCGATTCCCTAGCTCTAGGCTCAGTTTACCCAATTTTATACTTGTTCCGAGATAGAAAAAAGGTCTTGTCAGACTAAATCCATGATCCTGATAAATCAAGTTTATCGGAATATTGAATTTCCCAATCCTCAGTCCAATTGTTCCACTTAATCCATAAGACCACGGACTTGTTCTAGTAAGTTCTGCTCTTGCGCTATAATAATTATAAGATAAATTCAAATTACCATAGACATCAATTTCAGATGATGTTTTTGCATCATTCTGAGCGTTTACAGAATGAGCATATAACAGCCATAAGAACAATATAAATATGATTCTTAACATGATTTAAATAATAGTATGCTTAAATGAATAGGGTTACTTCTTTAACTCAGATAATTGCTCTTGAATAGTTTGGAATTGGTCATGCAGGTTATCAATTTGCTTTTGTTGCGCTTCAATAATACCTTGTTGTTCTTGGATTGCAGAGGTCAATATTGGAAGAAGTTCGGTATAATTAACACTTAAATGCTCCGATTTCTTTATAATTAATTTGCCAGAAGCATCTGTATCTACGTCTTCATCTATAACAATAGTAGGAAATATTTTCTGTAGATCCTGGGCGATAAACCCTATTCTATTTCTGTTATCTGCAGCTATAGTTTTTTTGTATTGATATTTAACAGGATTGAGTTTCAGCACCTTGCTCAACGTGGGGCCAAGATCTTGAATATTATTTTTTAGTCTTTCGTCAGAAAATGTAATAAAATCTAATGCTGTAACATCATCCCAATGTTCTCCAGCGGTATTGTCTCCCACATCCCAATTAGTAGCTATTGGCAGCAGATCCCCACTTATTACAATTGAGTTAGTCCCGTTTGATGTAATATAAGTATTACTAGTTGTACTTACCCCAACCCGAATCTCTCCTCCTACAAAAAGATCATCATCTGCAAAAACATCATCTGTCGCTCTAAGATCTTTTGCACTTTCAATATTCTCTGTCGCTTCTATTTTACCTATAACATCTAATTTTACGTTAGGTGAGCTAGTCCCAATCCCAATATTTCCAACAGTTGAATTATAGATTTCACTATTTGTAAAATTACCACCAGTTTCAGATTTAGGTATATAATTATTCGAAGTATTAGAGGTTAATCCAAAATTATTAAATATTAAAGAATACCAAGTATTTCCAACTCTGACTTGTAAGTCATCATAATCAAACTCACCCCCAGTAAAGGTTGTATATCTTATGGTACCACTTTCTGAACTATTTGTGTCTCCAACTTTTATTCCATTTGTCAAAGAAACATCACCGTTATTATTAAATACTTGACCATTGATTTTAATAGGTGTACTTGGTTGGGCGAAAACGCTTTGGAAACCACCTGTAAATCCTAAAGTAATCCCATCCAATTTTGTAAGCCCCTCTACAGCTAATTTTTCTGATGGTGTAGAGGTGCCTATACCTACGTTTCCTAGGTTGTAATAAATATCATTTGATGTCTCATTCCAAACTGAGCCGCCAAATCCAGGCAAAGTATTGATTGCATTGGTTAGATCTACATTTCCAGAAACACCAGATATGCCTAACTGCACAGTGCCTCCAGGATCGGATAGGTTCACTAATTCTTGCAGCTCATTCTCCGGATCAGAATCTGCATCCATGCCTCCTGTAGGTATCGTTATACTATTGCCTCCTGTTATTGATAGTTGACTACCATTTATTATTAAATCTTGCATCTCGTTTTGTGGATCAGAATCTGCATCTTCCACGTTATCAACACCATCTGCAATACCAGATGGGATACCTGGCAAATTGTTCCAATTCTGGAGTTCATTAGTAGCATCACTATCTCCGTCCCCTACATTAAAACTGATTTCCTCTCCAGTTAATGACAAGCCTAGGGTAATTTGATTTCCATTTTGATTAATCGAAATTTCCTGAACTTCATTATTGGGATCATTATCTCCATCACCAGTTCCACCTCCACTAGGCAGATTGACGGAATTACCTACTTCTCCATTTGCTCCAGAAATCGAGAGCACGTTTCCATCAACTGATAAGGTCTGAATTTCATTTGTAGGACTCTCATCTAGAATGTCAATACCTTTTATCTTTTCAGCTTCTAAAGCATAAAGTGCTAAGGGGCTATAAGATAGCGGACTAGAACTGCTTACAGTACCTTCGGAAGTAGTAATCGTACTTTCTAAAAAATAAGATGTATTATCATCAAAAGCTAAGTCATCCCCAAAATCAAAATTAATAGAAAATGCTCCTAGATCTGAGGTAGTTGTATTTTCAGATTGATCAAATGAAGTTCCTGAAATTTTAAGATTTACAGAGATAGATTCATTCGCTATTGCTTGCCCTTCGCTATCTAAGACTACACCTTGATAATTAAAAGTTTTCGCCACCTGCGCTTCAGATGACATTACTGTTAAAATTAAACAGCAAAATAAAATTGCTTTAATATTAAAAATATAATTTTTCATATTTGAGATTATTTTAAAATAATTTTATAAGTTGATAATTGATGTTGATTAGAAATGGTTAGTAGATAAGTTCCAGGATGCATGTTGCTTAAGTCCATAGAAAATGGACATGATTTATCTGTATGCTGGAAAATAATTTTGCTATCTATAGTACTTATACTTAGATCAAATTTTTCTTCGCAAGGAAGAACAATGTTTAGGTAATCTATGGTTGGGTTAGGATATATTTTGATTGTTTCTTTGAAAGGATTATTTGCACTAGAAACTAAGTTAGGTATGAATTGCAATATGCCTACATTACCCGAAATTTCTTGTCCAATAGGAAAAGAAACCAACTGACCAGTGGCAAAGTCAGTCGATAAAACTTCCTCACTTCCATAGCCGCCTCCTGAGGTTAATCCAGAAGTAACTAGTTGTACCTGAGAAAACAATGGGGTTAAGCAGAGATAAAAAATGCATACAAGAACACTCTGTTTTCTTTTTTTTAAACCCAATCTCAGGTTTGTAACTCTGAAAAAAAGATTTGTGAAAATACAGTTGATCATTAAATTGAATTTTATTGATTTAAAAATTATACTGCTTAATAGTTCTTACTTAAAAAATAGTAACCCCAAAAACGATAATTTTTAAAATTCAATAAATGATTAGGTAATAATTGAAGAATGGATTGAGCTCTAAAGGCAAAAAAAGCAAATACTTAATTAATTTGTTACACTTCTAAATTATTTGCTTGCAATAATTAATAATCGCATAGGAATACGCGTGAGCGATGGGAGCTGGTGCTGCAGAGCAGCAGACCCGAAACATCGTGAAGGGGCCGAACGAAAAGTGAGCTAGCGGACGTAGCGACCAGAACGTAGTGCCGGTCACGCCCAAATAATAAAATCGAGGAATCTACAAAGGCATCTTACACGCCTTGCTCACTATACCTTCCACTTCTGACATCGCAATCCGCTCCTGTTCTAGACTATCTCTTCCTCTGATCGTTACGGTATTGTCTTCTAGTGTCTGGTGATCTACTGTTACACAGAAAGGTGTACCGATGGCATCTTGCCTTCTATATCTTCTTCCTATCGTATCCTTTTCTTCGTAGTTGGCGTTGAACGATCCTTTTATTTGATCATATAAGTCCGATGCTGCTTTTGTCAGTGCTTCATTATTCTTAAGCAGTGGTAATACGGCGCATTTTACAGGCGCTATAGATGGATGCAACTTCATTACTGTTCTGGTAGATTCGTTTCCTTTTGCATCTGGCACTGTTTCTTCTTGCAGAGCATTCGTTACCTGAGCAAGAAACACACGATCACAACCGATCGACGTTTCTACCACGTACGGCGTATAGTTATCATTCATTTCTGGATCGAAGTATTGTAATTTTTTACCGGAAAGTTCTTGGTGACTTTTGAGATCAAAATCTGTTCTAGAATGTATTCCCTCTAATTCTCTGAATCCAAATGGAAATTCGAATTCTATATCTACAGCTGCATTTGCATAATGTGCTAGATTATCATGGTCGTGGTATCGTAGCTTAGATGCTGGCGAACCTATTTTCTCATGCCATTGCATCCTTGTCTGTTTCCAGTAATCATACCATTTCATTTCTTCTCCTGGCTTAACAAAAAATTGCATTTCCATCTGCTCAAATTCTCTCATCCTAAAAATAAATTGTCTTGCAACAATCTCGTTTCTGAATGCCTTACCGATCTGCGCTATACCGAATGGAATTTTCTTCCTAGATGTTTTCTGGACGTTTAGAAAATTCACAAATATCCCTTGCGCTGTTTCTGGTCTCAAATATAACTTACCTTCTTCCCCCGCTATCGCTCCTAGCTGTGTAGAAAACATAAGGTTAAACTGTCTTACCTCTGTCCAGTTTCTTGAGCCGCTTTCTGGGCAAGCAATTTCTAGATCTACAATTAGTTTTTGTAGACCTTCCATATTTTCATCTCTTAGAAAATTATTCATATCTCCCAGAACTCTATCTATGGTTTTCTGTCTTTCTATAATTCTACCATTCGTCTCTCTGAATTGTTTCTCATCGAAACTATCGCCAAAACGCTTTTTTGCTTTCACTACATCTTTGGTAATCTTAGCCTCTATCTTTTCGCAATAGCCCTCTATCAACTGATCTGCTCTATATCTTTTTTTAGAATCCTTGTTATCTATTAGTGGATCATTAAATGCATCCACATGCCCTGATGCTTTCCACGTCTTAGGATGCATAAATATAGAAGCATCTAGGCCTACAATATCATCATGCATCTGTACCATACTTTTCCACCAGTACTGTTTGATATTATTCTTAAGCTCTACACCATTAGGTCCGTAATCATAAGCCGCTGATAGCCCATCATATATTTCACTCGATTGGAAAATAAAACCATACTCCTTACAATGTGCCGTCAGTGCTTTAAAATCAAAATTACTCATCTACTATACTTTTTAAAAAATTTCTGATATCTGTAAAATGTAAAAATAGCATAGAATTAATTTTAGCCTCTATACTAATTGACATAAAAAGACTTATTCCTATTATTTCTTTATCAACCTACTCAGTTCCTCTGCTCGCTCATAAGCTGAAGTAATGCCTTTTTTTATAGTCTGGGGCAGATCATTCGCGGCAAAAGTCTTCAGGGCTGCCTCTGTCGTACCACCTCTAGACGCAACCTTTGATATCCATTCTCCGCAATTATGATTATGCTTATTGTACAGATCTATCGTTCCAGAGAAGGTCTGGTAGATTAACAGTTCCGCTTCAGATTCTTTAAATCCTAGGGACTGTGCAGCCTGTATCATGGCATTCATAAAGTAAAAAACATAGGCCGGACCTGAGCCTGATAGCGCAGTCGCGGCATCTATAGCCTGCTCGTTTTCTACATATATGCTTTTGCCAGTTGCATTGATTAGGTTCTGTACTGTAACCAATTCTATCCTCGTCACATCATCCGATGAGGTAAATACTGTCATACCCTCTCCTATCTGAGCAGGAAGATTAGGCATAGCTCTGATAACCTTAGAAATACCTAAAGCTTCACTTATTGTCGCCGTTGTTATCCCTGCCATTATGGAAAGGAAGACTTGTTGCTTATCTATATGGTCTCTTATACTGTCAAATAAAGCTTGTATGTCCTGTGGCTTTACCGCTAAAATGATAAGGTCAGCTTCTTTAATGTAACTGCCAGCCGTGCCATATACGGTACCGATACTTAGCTTCTTGAGTTTTTCGGCTTTATCTGGTGATTTCTCTAGTATAATAAGCTGTTCGTCCGTTACTATACGAGCATTCAGGAAGCTAGTTGCGTAGGTCAATCCCATATTACCACCTCCTATTATTAATATTTTCATCTATACTATTTACTACTTACTTTACTAATGCAAAGATTACACCGAAAAACCAGGGAGACCAGAGGAGTTCTGCGTTATATAATAATTGTAAAGTGTTACTCAGGATACTAAAAAGTCTAAATCAAGTGAGAACTGAAATATAAATATGACTCTACCTGATTTTGTAAATAAATTTTTAGAAATTGTACTTTGATATAAAAATAAGCAACGTGAATTTTTCTTTTCGTACGCATAGTACTTTTATCATTATTCTACTTTTTGTAATTTCAGCTTGCAAAGAAGAGACTAAAGCTGTGGTAAATACAGGTAAAGTTACGGGAGATCAGGATATAGATAATATCACTCAGGTTATAGAGTCTAATGCTTCTGATCCAGAATTACTTGTAAATAGAGCTAATCTATTTTATAAAAAAGAGTTATATGACGAGGCCATTGCTGATATGCAAGCCGCTATAGCTATCGACTCGCTACAGCCCTCCTATTATCATTTCTTATCTGATCTTTACATGGATTATTACAAGTCTAAAGAGTCCATACAAACTATGGAAAGGGCTAAGTTTCTTTTTCCTGGTAGAATACCTACCTTACTTAAACTTAGCGAAACACAGTTTATCCTAAAACAATCAGAAGAAGCTTTGCTTACCCTTCAGGGAGTATTGGTCAAAGATCCTCAGAACGCCGAAGGACATTTCATGAGAGGAATGATCTATAGGTCTATGGGAGAGATAGATAAAGCGAAAGAAGAATTCCAGACCGCAATAGAACTAGATCCTGATCTCACTGATGGGTGGTTAATTCTAGGTAATATGTACGAAGAAGAGCAGAATACAAAAGCACTTATATATTATAAAACAGCCACAAGTCTAGATGATGATAACCCGCGAGCCTTTCACTCCTTAGCCTACTATTATCAGAACAACGGCATGATAGATCAGGCACTAGAGATCTACCGTAGAATTAACGATATGGATAAAAACTATCATGAAGCATATCTTAATGCAGGCTTACTCTACCTAGAGAAGCAATCCTATGAAAAAGCTAATGAACAGTTCAATATCCTCTGCAGCATAGAACCGCAAAATGCCCTCGCCTATTACTACAGAGGAATCTCGTACGAACTATTAGGAGATAAAGAGCTAGCAAAACAAGATTACAAGAACAGTCTTACCCTCGATCCAGACTCCGAGAAGGCACAATTAGCATTCGACAATCTAAACAATTCCTAATAAGTAGTTTAGGTATTACATATTATTACAATTTGTTGTAAATTTGTATTTTTTAAACTTAAAATAGAAATACTATGTCTGTAATGAAAGTAATTGAAATCTTATCAAATTCTGATAAAAGCTGGGAAGATGCTGCTGCAAAAGGTGTCAAAAAAGCTTCTGAATCTATCAAGGGAATTAAATCTGCATTTGTACAATCACAGTCTTGTGTGGTAGAGGGAGGTGAAATCTCTGAATTTAGAGTAAACCTTAAGGTTACCTTCGAGGTAAAAGATTAAGAAAATTTACATAAAAAATACGATTTACAGCTGCCTGCAAAATAAAGAGCAACCCCCATTTTACACTAAGCTTTTTAAAGATCTGAACAATCTCGGGCAGCATTTTTTTATGCGCTCCTATCATTTTTTACAAATTATAAAATACAGTCTATAATGCAATATGAGAACTGAAATTTATAAGCTGTAAAAACTATCTGAATTTATTTGACATAAAACCTTACTAAAATATATCATCACAATAGCAACGATAGAAACTATAAATAAGGAGGCAACAATATCCACCCATCCATAACTCTCTGCATTACTTGCTTTCTGCTCTGCTGTAAATATTGCGAAATTAAGACCTAGTAGATCATTTTTGCAGGCGCCTCAGCAAACTTAATGACAAGTACAGATGCTGCTGTACAGTACAAAAAGAAAAAAGATTAGAGTTTCAGAAAGTTCATATTTGCAATATGATACAACACAATACTAGCATCTAACGAGTCTTTCATCAGCTCTAGTCCTATTCTCGTAATGGCTATAAATAACCTGTAAAACAGCTATGCAAGTGCTCCCTCCTTACTGATCCTACTCGAAAATAAACCCATTAAATTCCGCAGTTCTATCGTCTTATTATGAAGTTTATATTTCTATTCCACCTTTGTTTTCCAAAATAAAACATATCTGTTGCAACATTCTACCGCAAAAAAGCCTATTGAGGGTAAATAGTTAATCATGAAACATCATTACATTAAAACTCTACTTATTTCTTCTTGCTTACTTGTAATCTTATGCAGTGGCTGTAGAAAAGATCTTGTAGAAACGGGCGAGCCTGAAATAATCAACCCCGACCCTACAACAGAAATAGTTAGTACAGTATTCGGCAGTGTAGTTTTGCCAGATGGTAGGCCGGCAGAAAATGTAAGTATACAAACAATAGGCATCAATATACAAACAGACGAAAACGGATTCTTCAAGATACGCGATAAAAACTTTAATGCCGAGGGCACGCTGATTACAGCCACGCTAGATGGTTTTTTTACTAGCTATAAATTTGTCAATCCAGATACAGACGGCGATGCATATATACGTATACAATTAGAGCGTAAAATAAAAACATCGAGTGGACCATCTAACCTAGATCAAGAAGTTACCATTAGTGATGAAGGTGCGAAACTAATACTTAGAGCTAACACAATAGTGAACGAATCTGGGAATAATTATAACGGAAATGTAAATGTATATACCCACTGGTACAACCCATCTGATCCAGATTTTCTAGTGACTTCTCCAGGTGATCTTAGGGCACTGAATAATGAGCTGGTACTCGTACAGCTAGAAAGTTATGGTATGATGGCAGTAGAACTGCAAGCGGATAATGGAGAAAAACTCAACATTGCAGATGGTCAGACAGCTACCCTGGAATTTCCCATCCCTGATGATCTAGCAAGTTCAGCTCAGGAGACAATTCCTACTTGGTCACTAGATGAAAAAACAGGCATATGGATAGAAGAAGCTCTTGCTAATAAAGTGGATAACAAGTTCATTACTGAAGTAAGTCACTTTTCTTTTTGGAATTGTGATTACCCACATCCTCTTGTAAATATAAGTGGACAGTTACATGATAGAGATGGCGAAATTATTTCCCAACTCAGACTTTGTTTCTCGCTCAAAGATGGAGGCTCATCTGGCTCTGGTTACTCTAACACTGAAGGACACTTTTCTGGCAAAGTCCCACAAGGTGAAATACTTATAATGAGCGTGAAAAACGATTGTGGTGATGTGATCTACGAAAATGAAGTTGGCCCATTCGAGTCGGATGAAGATCTTGGGATTATCGTAATAGGCTTCCCAATATCTAATGTGGCGATCCTAACAGGTAATTTTATTTCTTGTGACGATCCTGGTCAACAAGGTGTAAGTAATGGATATATTTTGATAAAAGAAGATGACAAAGTATTAAGCATTCTATCTATAAACTCAGATGGATCCTTTGTATCCAATCTTTTAATATGTGAAAGTAAAACAATCACGATCCAAGGTATAGACATAGATGGGTTGACACAAAGTGAGATTATTACAGAAACTATAGAACCTGGAAGTGTTATCAACCTAGAATCATTAAGTGCTTGTGACGAACTAGAGGACTACATTAGTATAAGTCGAGATGGAGGACCTGTTATAATATATAATGATGTTAGGCTTATAAAGAGAAACGACTCAGATTATTCTATCTTAGAATTCAATGATATAATTTTTTTGGCTATAGAATTTAAAGATGCCACTATTGGAAATAACATACCAAAAAGTATATCACTAAGTTCCGAAGATAATCTAAACAAATATCAATGTGATATGGATTGTGATGAATATGTTACAGCTAATCTAGTTACTCTTCCTACTGATGTCGGAGATATACTTGAGGGTGACATAACGGGAGAGCTTTTAGGGGATGATGGTATAACACACGCTGTAGAAATTTCCTTTAGCTTACAACTTGATGAAATTGTTTCTGATGTACAGGGTACCGTCTGGGAAGATTTGAATGAAAACGGAATAAGAGATTTGAATGAACCTACAATAGAAGGCATTGAAATAACAGCGGTGAATGTAAACAATAATATAACATTAAATAGTAGAACAACTGAAACTGGTAGTTACAGTTTTAGTCTACCTATCAACACAGAGTATGACCTAGTTATGCAACTACTCGGTCATAAAACCACAGCACAAAATGTAGGCAGTGACGAATCCATTGACAGTGATTATAACCAGTTTGGACAATTATCTAATATTATCTTATCTGGTGGGGAAACCTTAGTCCTAGATGCAGGATTGATAGATATTGTAGAAGATTGCTTTGAGTTCAATGATATAACTTGTGATGGTTGTACTGAAGTCGTTGTAACTTTCGGGGCTTCTCCATATACTATAGATATACCAGGGCCAGGTTTTCCTATGACCTTTGATCAGAGTGGTATAGTAATATGTGATCTTGCAGTAGGAAGCTATACGGCAACCATATCAGATGCATCAGGACTAGAGTGTCAGGTGACTTTTATGATGACCGAGAGCATAGGTGAGCTAGAAATAATACCTAATCTCACTTGTGATGATGGTAATGTTTCAGGATTTTTAGAAGCTAGTTACGTGGGAGGTGCTTTACCTGTTAGCTATTCTTGGTCTAATGATGGGGCAATAATATCTACTAGCTCTGTTATATCAGATATATCTCCTGGGTTCTATGAAGTCAATACTCAAGATGCAGAAGGCTGCGAAAAAACGACTGACTTCACCGTACCTGAAAATCTCATAAGTATTGATGGATTAGTATGGATCGACGATAATGGAACTAATGCAAATGTTTTTGACGGTGAGTCTGACCCGCTTGTGCAAGACATAACGATAGAACTATACGATAGCTCGAATAATCTAATACAGGATAAGACCCTATCCAATTCAGAGCTGAGCTACTCTTTTGAGGGTATAGATCCAGGCGTATATTATGTCAAGATAATATATCCAGCTATTTACGAACTAGTAGAAAAAGATTCTGGAACAGATGACACGATAGATTCGGATGCAGATCCTATTACAGGAAGAACAGATATTATAGCAACGCAAAACTGCTTACAAGAGTCCTTTATCTATTTTGGTCTTAAAACTTTGTAAATTTATTAGATGCATAAGGATCTATCAGATCAAGATATACTTGCAGGTTGCATAAAGGGTTCAGCTCATCACCAGAAAGCTCTGGTAATGAAGTACTCCGAATACCTCTATGCAATCTGTCTAAGATATATGGGGAACGCTGATGATGCAAAGGATATCCTACAAGATAGCTTTATAAAGGTCTTCAAAGCCATTAACCAGTTCGACCCAACCAGAGGAAAGATAAAAAGCTGGATGTGTAAAATATGTATCAATACAGCACTAAAAAAGTTACACAAGAGAAATATAAAAACTCCAATAGAGGATGTAGCGAATATCATCCCTATGAAGGGAAGCGCAGAAGATGATCTACAAGTGGAATATATGTTTGTACTGATAAAAGAACTACCAGAAAAATATAGAACCGTTTTTAACTTATACGTAATAGAAGGTTACTCCCATAGGGAAATAAGCGAAATGCTAGGCATGAAAGAAGTTACTTGCCGATCTACACTTTCCCGCGCAAAAGAAATTCTTAGAAAAAAAATAACAACACTTAAAAATAAAGAGGCATGGATCTAAATGATATAGATAAAGATCTGATTCGTAAAATAAGAAACCATAGCGTAGAGCTAGATAAGGAAGCGTTATGGCGTAATATACAAACTAAGCAGAAAAAAAAGCGAGGTGTCGTTATATATCTTGTGCCTATCTTGTTGCTACTCCTTATAGTAGGCACTTATATGATGACAAGTCTAGGAGATGATATCTCCTCAGAAATACTCTCTCATGATACTCATACGCAAGACATAGGAGAAAGCTCATCCGCGACAATTAAGACAGAGGACGCTCAGAAGGTAATCACAGATCGTAAGCATACAAGATCAAGATCCGGCAATACCTCTACTGAACTAGCCGAAGCCGAATCTGCAAGTTCTAGCAAATTAACAACTACAGAAAATACATCAACTGGAAAATTAGTAAAAAACCTATCTGACAGCAAGCCACAAAATATTTCAAATTCTGAACCAACAAAAGAAGAACAAGCAACTATCCCTGCAGCTACTTCATCTGAAAAAAAAGCTTCACCTTTTAGTAGTAGTAATAGCAGTAATTTTTTACCTAAGTTTCCTTTTATAAATGATGTGGATAGGCATAAAAAAACGAGAAAACAAGAAAATATAAGTGTAAATAAGAAAACAAAAATAATCGCTGCTCAGCCAAATCATAAAGAGCAAGCAAGCATCAGCTATCTACCAACAATTAATTCAGCTTCAATATTGATAAATAATTTATCAAGCAACCCAGTAAGTCCCACTAGCTTATTCCCTAATACAGATTATTCTATTTCCGTAATAAATAAAAAAACAGCTGGATTAGAATTAGATTTCTTATTCGGAATAGGATACATAGATAAGAAAATTTCTTCTGAAGAAATTGCTGGAATAAATGAACGGAGTCCTCTAGAAATTAGACAGCAATCAGAAGCCCCGCTAGAGGAAATAAATGCTGGCCTACACCTAAGTTTTCCACTTACAAAAAACTTATACCTGAAAAGTGGAATCCAATATAGTCAGATCAATGAAAAAATGATGTACTCTGACCTACTTACGGAGATGGTTACTCTAGATGATCAGATTACGACCGTCATCATAGACACAGAAGGCTTATCTACAAACGAACGCGGTTCCATAGAAGTAATTCAGAATACAACTACCCATTATACTTTCTATAATCGCTACAGGAGTATAGATATTCCTCTTGCTCTAGGATACAATATCGTAAATGGCAAATGGAACCTTGGATTAGAAACAGGTATTTTATGGAACAGTTATTTTTCCTTTGACGGTGCACTCTTAGACTCTAATAATACAATCGCTAATACAGGAGAGTCATTCAAATCCAGAACAAACATCAAGTACACAGGAGGCATGTCTCTTTCTTACCAGTTTGCAGAAAAATGGAAATGGAAGATCAGCCCTAGCTATGTATATGGTCCAAGTAAAATTAATACGAGTGACAACCCTATAGACCAGAGCTATAATTTACTCAGAATACAGTCTGGTTTCTCATATGCTTTCTAGAATAAAATAATTATCTTACTCGCCATGAGCGGCAAGAAAAATTATTCTGTCTATGTCATAGAATTATCTAGAAAGGTCTATTCAGAAAATAGAAAATTTAGAACAGCTAATCCACAATACAATGGCGTCCTACAATGTCTATATGTGGGCATGACGAGCAGGTCGCCTGCAGAAAGATTCCGTCAACATAAGACTGGATATAAGAGCAAGAAGGGGCATAAGATATCTTCCACACTTGTAGAAAAATATGGTCTATATCTTCGCCCCAGCCTCTATAGAGATCTAAATCCTATGACCAAAGAAGAAGCAGTAGAACAAGAGGAGGAACTAGGAAAAGCTTTACGAAGGAAGCGATATGCAGTTTGGTGGAATTAAATATATATTTACTGATTACTGGTTGTGGCTACTGTTAACTGGTCAACTTTATTAGGCAGGATAGGGCTTGGTACACATTACAGCTTTTACCGGATAACTTAAATATTGTGATGTAAAATCTTGTCAGTTTATTTAGTAATTCTTTGACATCCTGCTGGTTGAAAGCATTTATCATTCGGTTAATACTACTCATTGAATTCCAATAGACTCAAAAACCTGTATCATACAAAAGGGAAAAGACTCATCACTCCACAATTAATTTCCCTACGGCTATATTTCCATTTGAATCTTCTATCTTATACATCAGCAATCCTGAAAAAGAACTAGGAACATTCCAACTGTATAGGTTTTCTAATTCCCTTACGTTATTTATTATCCTTCCATCTACCGTATAGATCGTTAGATTATATTTCTCAGCAGATTCATAATCGAAATTTATAATATCTGACGAAGGATTAGGAAATATTTTGAGCAACCTGGGATCTATGAGATGCTGCGCTGAGCTTGTAGATCTGCTCTGTATCCTGATGTTATCATAAATAAACGCATCTATCTCATCATACAATTCTGATTCTACTGCGAAGTTATTCCCTATCATACAAGCAGATCTTATAGCAAAAGAACCCACGTCTTCTGGCAGGTCATATTCTATTGCATGTTCTACGCCTTCTTCTAGCCCTACAACTACAGGAAAACTTTCTATAACGTTAGAGTTCAAATCAAAAAGTTCAACCTTGAACATAGCCGTTCTGTCTTCTGCTAATCCTTCCACCTGATTACTGTAATAAGGTATCACATCAAATCTAAGAACAGGATCTTCTATATTTGACGTGTTATAACAACCCGAAATTGTATTCTTAAAGAAAAAATCTGAAAAAGTATCCTCAGGATCAGGACAATTTCTAGCGTTAAACGATGGCTGATCAATGGAAACAGCTAGCTTTCTATTTCCGTTATAATTAACAACCTCATGACTAGTTCTGGATATGTTAATTACACTAAGATATCTACTATTATCTAATTCATAGTTAACAAAATTTTCACCAGCGCCTTCCTCCATTACCTCATACAAGTCATATGCTCGGTCTACAAAGTTATTACTTGTTTCTAAATCATCTGGAAAACGTAATTCGGTCTTTACATTATTTTGTTGTTCTAACGGTATTGTGAAAGTATTAGATCTTATTAAAATGTAAGTAACACTTGGCGATATAGGAGAGCTTACTTCTATGTTCATTATCTGCTCGACTCCATTTATAGTCTGAACTAATTCTATCGTTTGCCCTGCCTCTATCACCTCACAACTTCTTATAGAATAATAAAGTGCTACTCGATGAAATGCAGACTCACATACCCCTTTGGTATATTCCGCTCGTTCTAATTCTAAATCTTTTCCTTCTCCATCATTATAATTTATGAAGTGTGTTCCTAATCTCTCAAAATCTTCAGAAACGCCTACAGCGTACTCTACCCTCAAGGAATTTTGCTGTCCGACTTCCCCATCTACGTTATAACACACAGCCCTCTCAAAAGTAAATGCTATCGTATCTCCTGGTGCAAAAGCCTCAGATAATATAACAGTTTCAGAAGTAGTCTCTATATTAGACAGAAAATATCTCATCTGAATTATGGTTCCAGGTTCTAATACATCTAGACCTGTATTAGTCAATATAGTTTCTACCGGAAAACAGTCATCAGGGCAAAGAGTAGAAATAAATTGTTCTGTTACGATATCTCCAGATAGCTGGATAAAGCTTACATCAGCAGATAGACCTACAGCTTTCCACGCTTCACTTACCGCATTATACTCATCACTGTTTTCACCATACGTATCTGCAGTATACTCTAGTGTTCTTTTAAAAGCTTCAACATAATTAGAGGAAGGCGTAAAATAAGCAACCTGTGTTCCAAAAACTATATCCGTGGCCTTATCAAAACCGATTGCATTGACATCATAGTTCACCCCCGCTTCATTAGTACCCGTATCTCCTTCCACTAGAATATAATACCAGTAATTATAGACACCACTGTTAGAATGTACACCTCCATTATCTCCTAATCCATTTTGCCAAAATAATCCTCTATAATACTTAGGATCATTTCGCTCATTCGGATCTGACATACTTCTGAATGGCAAGGCATCACTTGTTATAAATCTTCCTCCTATATCCCAGTTAAAGTTCTGTGGGTCGTACGCATGTTCTAGTGCTTTTCCCAGAATATCACTTATAGATTCATTCAGCGCTCCAGATTCATTTCTGTAAATAAGACCTGATGTGAATTCTGTAAAACCATGCGCATACTCGTGACCTACAACATCTAGTGTAGTTAATGGTCCATAATCTGCACATAATCCATTGCCATAATAACTTGCGGTGCCGTCCCAGTATGCATTAAGATAATACTTCCCTCTAGTATGTACCACTGCCACTAGAGCTCCTCCTTCTCCATCGACACCTTCCCATCCATAATTATCTAACATATAGTCATGATATGCAGAAGAACAATAATGTGCATCACCGGCAACCTCATCTATATCTTCATTAGCATTATTCCAGTAATTATCCTCATCTGTAAAATATTCGTAGTTATACGTCAGACTTCCATTTCTTTGATTACCATTTACAGTATGGACATTTCTTGTATCATCATAAAGTCTGAAGTTGCCTTCCTCTGTTTTTGTAGTCGTGATATCTTGCTCCCCGTAATATCTAGTAAGCGCTTTCCCCTCTTCTCCGATGTGACATATTTCTGTAAACTGATCCAATAGAAGTCCTGTATTAGCGTCTATCAGATACCTAAATTTTTCATAGTTCTCTGCCTCATATCTAGCATCTAATTCATAGACCAATCTATAGTTTCCAGAAAACCCAGGATAGGCCTTATCCATTACACGTAATCTCCTATCTAGCACTTCGATACTATTATAGACTTCTACAACATTATACTTAGCGATATCTTCTATAGAATTTATTATTTGATCCTTTAGCGCCTGAACGGCTTGAGCTTCCTTAAGTTTCGGCACACTAGATACGTTTATATATGGCAATAGAGTACCAGTAGATTTCTTTACCTGTCCGTCCTTTACATGCAAAATATAGGACGACCCTAGTACATCTAGTCCTTTGTAAGTTTGTATATATCTATTTCTTGTCCATCCATTTTTTCCGACAAAATTTCTCAAAGGCTTCAGATCTTCCTTCCGATCTAAGCCCAGATCTTTATGGTATTTTTCTATAAACACATCTACTGTTTCTAGACTCGGAGATTGGAAGTTTTGAGCTTGGGTATGTACGGCTCTCTTACTTGTTTGTGCGACTAGATATAGCTGCACTAACATAAGGAGACTTATTATTAGGATTCTTTGCATTTTCTTAATTCTTATCAATCAAGATAAATAAATTATCTAGTTATTAATGTCTTGCCTGCTTTCTATTTATAATTACACTTGCATTACTTTGACTGAATCACCGATGATACGGATTAGTAGATTTCACAGATTATCCATTGCTCCATTGTTCAATGTTCATCATCCCTTTTGTCATTGCGAGCGTAGCCGAGCTATCTAATTGCTTTTCCTCTTTTTAATTTCGAGCGCAGCGGAGAAATCTCATTACTCGGTTTCATATCTGCTTTCTCTTGTCTGAATCACGGATTGTACGGATTGAAGAATTTCACGGATTATCCATTGTCAATTGTCCATTGCCAACTGTCCATTATCCATTAATCCCCCCCTGTTAGTCTATTTTATTATTAATCCTGCACAAATTTTAAGATACTTGTCTAAAGAATAATTTCCTATCGGACAATATGAAGTATTATTTTCGCTTACAGTTTTCTAGAATAAAACGGCAATTAGAGCATCTGGGGTTTCCTCCTTACATTGGAATGGTACTATCTATAATTGGGTTCTTTGCCCTATCTCATTTATTATTCTTTAAGATAAGTCTAGCCATATATATTTATCCTTTGCTTGCTATCTACACCTTGCTGCAGTTTTCAGAAAATGATCGCAATAGGTTTATAGGGTTATGTTACGATAAGAAAACATACAGGCAGATCCGAGTAATTGAAAATAGCTTACTTATTTTACCATTTATTGTATACCTTTCTCTTAGATGCGAATTCCTTTTAGCAGGACTCATCTTTTTATTCAGCTTTGTATATGCTTTTTTTCCTCCACTTAGCTTTTCTACATTTGCCATAAAGACACCCTTCTATAAATATCCCTATGAGTTCCTAAGGGGTTTCAGAATAAGCTATCCTATATTTATAGGCTTGGCTATTCTTGCCATTATTGGGATAGTTGTACACAATTTCAATCTAGCAGCCTTTACCATTTTGATCGCGACTGTAAGCTGCATGTCATTTTACAGTGAGGTAGAATCTCCCTACTTTATCTGGATCCATAAACACGATAGCAGAGCCTTCCTTTTGTACAAAATAAAGACCTCTATAATTTACATATCTATTATCCTTTTACCACTCATTTTTTTACTAGCCTTTTTCTTCATTGACAAGCTAATCCTCCTCTTTCTATTCTGTGCAATAGCTTATTTATATCTCATAACTAACATCGTTGCCAAATATGCGATCTATCCTAAACAAGTTAATCTTCCTATGGCCATCATCCTAGCAGTAGGGTATCTGATCCCTGCCTTACTACTATTATATATTCCTTATTTTTTTAAAAAATCTATTGTACAATTAGATAAAATATTGACATGATCCAACTCATTAATCTATCTAAAAGTTTCGCTACAAAAAAAGTCTTGCACGACATAAATCTAGAACTAGAAACTGGTAAAGTGTATGGTATAGTAGGAGAAAACGGTGCAGGGAAAACAACTCTGTTTAGATGTATAGCAGGACTAGAAATTCATGATGGCGAAGTCACAAGCGACTTCCCTTTACTTAAAAATCATTTGGGTTTTCTAGAAACAAATCCTTATATTTTTACAAGAATCACGGGAGCAGAGTACTTACAATTATTTGCTCAGGCAAGAAAAATATCTTCTATAAATTTCCATGAAAAGAATGTTTTCGATCTGCCGCTCAATGAGTATGCAAGTAACTACTCTACAGGGATGAAAAAGAAATTAGCACTTCTTGCCATAATCCTGCAGTCCAATGATGTCTACATTCTAGATGAGCCCTTCAGTGGTGTAGACATCCAAAGCAATATTATTATTACAGAAATTATACTTAAACTAAAAGAACTGGGCAAAACTATAATCATTTCTTCTCATATCTTCTCTACCCTACAAGATACTTGCGACGAAATACATCTGCTACAAGAAGGGCAATTTACTAAGAAAGTGCTTCCAGAAGAATATAGTCTCCTAGAGTCTGAAATGAAGAGCATTACCATCGGAAATCAGATAGAAAGACTAGGCCTAAGTTGATGATCATTTTGTCTTAATCACAGATGATAAGGATTAAAGGATTTCACAGATTATCCAATGTCACCCTACCATTATCAATTATCAACTCCTCAAATTATTATATTGTCAATTGCCAACTTTGCATTCTCCATTGACATACTACCCCAATATTCTTACATCCCCTTCTGCAATATGTATCGTTCTAGTCTCTTCTGCTCGCTCCTCAATATCGCCACTTCCATTCTCTAACCTAAGGACTCCTCTAGGGCATACAGCTGAGCAAACGCCACAACCTACACACGAAGAACGTACGATATCCTGACCACGCTGAGCATACCATCTTACATCTATACCCATCTCACAATAGGTAGAACAATTACCACAAGAAATACACTGTGATCCATTAGTTGTAATACGGAATCTAGACTTATATTTTTGTACTAGTCCTAGGTATGCAGCCAGCGGACAACCGAATCTGCACCAGGTTCTATTACCCATAAGCGGATAGAATCCTGTACCTACGATACCAGCAAATGCGGAACCAATCAGAAAGCCATACCAGCTTCTTACAGAATCAGAATTAAATATTAAAATCTGTTTGTTTCCAGAAAAATAACTGTACAGCACCATGATGGTCATGATAACCGCAAACAGCAATACACCATGTATAATATACCGCTCATACTTCCACGCTCTTAGACTCTTATCAGATAATTGTCTATAAGGGTCTCCCATGGTTTCCGCTAGTCCACCACATCCACATACCCAGCTACAATACCATCGCTTTCCGAAAAAATAAGTAATTACTGGTACACCGATAACGATCAGTACTATCCCCCAGACCAGCATAAACATACCCATCGCACCATTAGCAATCAGGGTGTCTAGATTATAATCAAAAAAGAAAGTATAATTAAGCGGCCATATATTTTTAAAATCATAATAAGGCTGATTTAGCTTGATCATAATTTCTGGAATAACAAATGCAAATGCCGTCTGAAAAAACATCACAGAACATGTTCTCAGTATCTGATACTTATTATGTCTATACTTAGCGATCATCCTGATACCCATTACGATCACAATTACTGTATAGAGAAAACCATAGAGAAACCACTTACTTGCTGGGTTACCACTCAGGCGTTCACTGACTGGATCCACAAGTGATATCCAGTTAGTAATATAGGCGGCATTCCAGTACAGGAGCACATAGAAAATGATAAGATAAGTTCCTGCTATCACACCTAGCCATCCTGTGACATCTGGTGATGCAGACTTTGGTGGGTTCAGCCCCTTTTGTTTTTCCTTGTACATGACAAGATATATTATAAGACCTATAACAAATGTTGTAACTAAGGGGAAGAAATAATCAGCATTCATATACCAGACACCATATAATAGTACAGCTATGATAGTTCCCACAAGAATTACACCCCGTAGCGTTACCTTCAGTCCTCTAGTCAGAGAGGAGTGGTAGATATGATCATTCTTAATACCCGGTAGTTTTAGAAAAATAGGAATGATATACATCAGTCCACCTATAATCGCCAGTCCAAAAGTCAAGAAAAAGAAAAGACCAATATTGTCCGAAAAAAATCCAGAACCAGAACTTTTAAGTGCAGGCAAAAGGTACTCATCCATCTTCCACTTTCCTAATTTGTAATCCCACTCTCCGACACCTTCTGGAATAGCTTGCTGTTCTAGCGATTGCTGAGCGCTCTTGAATATTTTCTTGAAGGCAGAAATAAAAGCAATATTATTGCTGTATGTTTCCCCTAGCACACCAGCTTCCTGCGCTGCATCTGTGAGTGCTTTTTTATGATAATCATTGGCCTTACCAAAGGATGTTTCACTTAACTTGTAGTCATTCATTCCCAGTACAGCCGTAAAAACCACCAAGGCCACAGCAAATAAAAACAGTCCTAATTTTTGTAATATATGCATAGCTTGATATTATTTTTTTGATAGAAACCTCAGGACACCCCTTAAGCCTCTTTTTGATTTTATAGTTATATTTTTTCCCGTCTGCTTGTTGTAGGTATCGATCACATCCTGCTCATACTCTTTGTAGAATTCTGGATCAAAATTCGCAAGAGACAACTGCACAAGGACCTCCTCCACAGAAGTTTTTTCTCGCAACCATTTCTCACACACTTCATGCCTATATCGTACACCCATAAGATTGAATCCGTCTACAGCATTACTCTCCTTATCATATAATATCCTGATAGACTTCGTGCCATCCTTATGCTCCCAGTAGATGGAATGCTGATGATCTTGGACCACATTTCTCACATTACCGTATACCTGATATTCTATGTCTAGAAATTTTGCAGAATTGAACCATATTCCCGGATCATAAGTAACTTTCTTTCCACACACGTTGTACGCTACCGTCTCGCCCATCATCCTTCCCGTATACCAGACGGCCTCTATAGGTCTTCTCCCTGGCATCGGGTCTGACAACTCCACACAGTCTCCTACAGCATATACATTTTTTACATTCGTCTCCAGATAATTATTCGCCTTGATACCCTTACCTATATCTAGAGGGGTGTCCTTCAGAAAACTCACGTTAGGACTTACACCAGCCGTAAGACCTACGTATCCACATGCTATAATTTCTCCCGTCTCTTTTATCTTTACAGCTTTTGCATTTCCATTTCCGTCATCGATTATTTCTTCTAGATTGACCTCTAGTCTTAAGTCTAGATGATGATCGTATATATGCCTTGTTACCATATCAGATTCCTCCGCTGGAAGAATGTTATTCCAGTACTTGCTTTCTCTCACTAGCATCGTAACTGGTATATTACGTGAGTGGAACATCTCCGCCATTTCTATACCTATAAGTCCACCCCCTACAATGACCGCCCGCTTCATTCCCGAAGAATGCTTTTCCATATTTTGCAAATCCTGTAGATGATAGAGACCACCTACCCTATTTAGATCCTGTCCTGGCCAGCCAAACTTATTACTCTTAGAACCCAAGGCAAGAATAAGCTTATCATAATGTATAGACTTCCCAGAATCTAAGCTCAGGTTTTGATGCTCAAAATCTATTTTATCCACATGCGCTTGCACAAGATCGATCCTGTTTTTCTCCCAGAACCAATCCTCATAAGGCTGCGTATCCTCTTCTCTCATATGCCCCATATAGATATACATGAGCGCCGTCCTAGAATAGAAATATTTACTTTCAGATGAGATAACAGTCACCTTATGATCAGACAACTTTCTCGTCCATCTAGCGGCAGAAATACCACTGATTCCATTACCGATAATTACTACGTGCAAAATCCTTTTTTTTATTTGAATACAAAGAAATCAATTTAGCATAATATCCTGACACCATCACATTCTCAGTCATCCCTAATCGTATCTCCTAGGACAAATCTACCAAGTCGAGTTAACTACATCTCTCAAACTACTAAAATGATCTGACATCTTATCATTGCCATGTGAATAATAATCTGGGCGTGACCCTTCTTGCATACACACAGGTCCACGCACTAAGTGTCGGAGTATTGCAGACTCGCCATTCGGCTCGGTCCTATCGGACTAGTCCCCAGGGCCAGCCCGCCAAAGCCCTAGCGAAGGCGGGTCTATCTTCCATGTTCCTCACGCGGCATCCCACTTATGCCTGCACATATTTTATCTCCTAATACCAATTCTAGTTTAGAATGACGGTAATTATTTATTTTGTTCTTCATGTTCCTTCGTTAAAAAGCCTCGCCGAACCTATGGGTTCTTTGCTAGCCCGCCCGCTTAGCGGTTCATTCATTTAAAGCACTTTCGTACTTTATTCGACTACGTCGAACTCATTCGTTCTTGCCTTGATCCATTTTGAACAATTCTAAATCCTTTTCCGTCATCTAAAAATAGAAATGGTATAACTCCAGTCTCTGAAACTATAAACATTCCATCCATTGATCAGTCGATAAAATAATTGAACAAATAAAACATAATAATTAACTGTAAACTGGAAAGTTCATGAAGTCCAGCATCTCTATCTCACCTACACCCGATTGAAATCACATTCTAGTCTTTACTCCCTACCTTCTTATCATACAGTCTATATCGAGACGAAATAAGTAGTACCTAACTCAGGTTGGTTGGCTTACAACTATATATTCATTGTAAAGGAATAATAGGAAATAGGCAACTAATACTCCACCTTCTGGCGCCCTTAGGTGTTATATATTTATAGCCCAGTGCAATGCGTTGGATCATAATTCTACTAGCCCATCTATTAGGCGTAAGTTTTGACCGAAAATTATGACAAATCAACTCATAGAAACACCTTAGCATAGCTATAATGAGTTAGACGACTTATCCTACTTTCATATCTAGTGATCTGATACCGCTACCTCCATCTTTATATCTCTGTTTCGACCAAGCAGATGCTATAAAAAATTAAAAACCACCTCCAATTCCGAATATTGGCAAATTAACTTAACTCATAGTTTGATTTCCAGCATATAATATTCTGAATTATGTCTTGATAGCGACTCATACTAATCGTGTAGTAGTATTTTATTGTAAAATGATAGGCATTTTTCATTTTTTCGTAACTTAGTAATCTAGTAATAGCAATTGGTTTGTATAATGTCTCTTAACAATTCTTAATGTTAATAGATACAAGACAACATTTTAACAATAGCAGCAGCTATCTTGAAGTTTTGATATCGTTTTCTATTAATAATTAATTAGAGTCAGATTAAGTTCAATCGGTATTACTCATATATTTAAACTATTCCTTGATGAAAATGTCCATTTGTATTCAAACAAAATCTATAAACGATATTTCGACTAGGAGATTAATTAAACTTTAATAAATTTTAAGATGAAAAGAAATTTACTAGGAATGATGGCATTCCTTTTTTCAGTAACAATGAGTTTCGGACAGACAGTCCTTCTTTCGGAAGATTTTGAAGACGGAACATTAGGAGATTTTACAACTATAGACGTTGATATGGCCCCAGCTCATGTAAATGTTGCGGAATTTGGAGGGGGCTTCGTTGTCGCTGAAATAAACGATAATCTAGGACTGAGTGCAATTGCTAATTCATGGTTTACACCAGTACAAGCTGCAGATAATTGGTTGATCTCACCAGCTGTAGAAATTATAAATGGAGGAACCATTTTAACTTGGGATGCATCTGCAGTAGATGCAAGTTATCCGGATGGGTACGCTGTCAAAATTTCTACAACTGGTAATTCTCCTGCGGACTTTACTGATGAGTTATTTAGGATAGAAGCAGAGACGGTAACAGGTTCTTACACTACAAGAGGTGTAAATCTGGATGATTATGTAGGTCAGACTATATATTTTGCTTTTCACCACACTTCTGACAACCAATTATTGCTAAGAATAGATAATATATCCGTTGCAGAATTAAGAGCTTATGATCTAGCAGTAAGTGAAGATCCTTCAGTATATAGATTTGCAGATGCAGGGGGAAATAGTCCTATCTCCGTTACTGTAACGAATGTTGGATCAGAATTAACGACAAGTTTAGATGCTTCTTATACTATTAATGGGAATACGGTGACTGAAACTTTTGATGGTTTAAATATTGGCGCATTAGAATCTACAGTTATTACATTTACAGAGGCTTTTGCACTAGATAATGCTGATGTTAATACAGTAGCGGTAACGGTAACGAATCCTAACGGACAGATGGACGAAGTTATGGATAATAATAATTATACTGCAGAGATTATAGGCGTGATGGATGGTCCTGAAAAGCAAATTTTCGTTGAGGAAGCAACAGGAACTTGGTGTACATGGTGCCCAAGAGGTGCTGTATTTATGGATTTAATGGAGCAACAATTTGGAGATAATTTTGCAGGTGTCGCTGTACATGTAGGAAATCAAGGACATCCTGACCCTATGGAAGTTCTTGGATATGGAGGGTCATTCGCTGGTTTGGTTAATGGATTCCCTACTTTAGTGATTGACAGAGGAGAAAATCCAGGTATACCTAATTTATCTGAAATGAATAGTTTTGGACAAGACTTAGTTGATTTTACAACTAGCAGACCATCACCAGTAGGTGCTGAGATATCTGCAGAAATCAATCCATCAACAAGAGAAATGAACATTACAGTTACTGGGTCTACGCATAGTAATATGACTGGAACTAACTTTAATGTTTCTGTACTAATCACTGAAGATCATGTTATGGGAGATGCTTTTGCATATAGACAGATCAATGCTTATGCTAATGGTGCAAACGGTAATATGGGAGGATGGGAGTTATTAAGCAATCCTGCTTCAGGAGCTGATATAGAGTTTAACCACACACTTAGAGCTTCATTAACAGGCTTCGATGGAGCGTTTGGCTTATTTCCTGCAGATATCGTAGCTGGAGAGACTTATACGGCAGAATATACTTATACTGTGCCAGCAGATCACGATATGGAAGAGCAAAATGTTGTTGTCGTTATGTACGACATGAATGGTGGTGGTATAGCATACAATGCAAACACACTCAGAAAAGTACCGTTACTGGTAAGTGGAGTAGCTGATCTACTAGACGAAAATGTAGTTAGAGTTTTTCCTAACCCTGTAACAAATGATCTTACAAATATCAAGCTGTCTTTAGAAGAAGCTCAGCCAGTTAGCGTCCAGATTCTCAATACTGTAGGTTCTACGATTGCAGCTAAGAATTATGGAACATTAAGTGGTACACAGGTGCTACCATTCTATACAGATAACGTTCCTGCTGGAATATACTATATCCATGTAAAAGTAGGTGATAAAATTTCTACTGAGAAAGTTTCTGTGATAAAGTAATTCTACTCTAAATGAAAAATTATGAAGGAGTAAAGCTTGGCTTTACTCCTTTTTTTACATCATTTAGTATCCCAGCAGTCACTTTTATACTTTTGTTAACATAAAATATTCTTATCTTTAGGGCACAATAGCATTATTTTCGTTAGTTTTATAAGATAAATTACAATACAATGAAGAGACTACTACTTTTATGTTTTTTATTCAGCAGTTTTACAATCAGTGCACAGTTGAATTTCCCGCTAGAGGAGATGTCATCGATTGGTCTTGCTTCTGATGAAAAACTCGAAAACGATCTAGCAATTGAAAATACAGGTGCAGATGAAGCTTCCTTCTACTGGAGAATCACCAATGCTAAAGACAGACCACAAGGATGGGGTCTAAGTGTATGTGACTTATTTACATGCTATCCTGAAGATGCTAATGTTTTTGAATCTCCTGCAAGTAAGATTAATGTGATTGGTGGAGAACAAGAAAGAAAATTTAATTTCTACATCTATCCCCATGGCGTGGCAGCAGAATATGAGTTTGTTTTCGAATTGTTCGATGTGAACGATGCGGACAATGTTTATACAACGATTAGTATTTTTGTAAGTACCCTCACCAATTCTATTAATGATGAGAATGAGTACAAAGCAAGCTTGAGCATATATCCTAATCCTTCTAGCGATATGTTTCAGATCAAGAATGATGATAAAGTCTCTACGGTAGCTATATATAACATAGTAGGAAAACAGATCAACAAACTAGAGCACAAAGAAGGTAATTCTTACAATATTTCTGATTACAGAAAAGGAATGTACCTAGTAAGATTGTTTGATGACAAAGGAAATGCATTGAAAGCATTAAGACTCAATAAAGACTAAAAAAATTGACAATAGTAAAGGCCGTAGACATCTAGTTTACGGCCTTTTTTTATGCTCCTAATAAAATAATACCGCTATAACGGGGGAGGAAATTATTTACATATCTATAACCGTCGGTAAATGAATTTATCGTCGCCTCGCCGGATAGGCTTTCATTTCTTTCTTGGAAAAAGAAACGATACAAAGAATTCAAGGCTTTATACCATTTCTATTTTTAGATGACGGAAAAGGATTTAGAATTGTTCAAAATGGATCAAGGCAAATAACGTAGGCGAACCCATAGGTTCGGCGAGGCTTTTTAACGAAGGAACATGAAGAACAAAATAAATAATTACCGTCATTCTAAACTAGAATTGGTATTATCATTTCTTAACGGATATCCAATTATAAATGGCTAAACAAGTGCTAACTCGTCGTTCCTACGTCTCTCATCAAACAAGCCATTGTTTTTAACGCCATTTCCTGCTTATATCTCCTAAAATGTATAAGGCCAAAAATAGAATCTCCTAGTTTTTTTAGCCGTGCTGTCTATATGCGCTATTCGGAGAATTTAATTCAGAATATTTAAACGACATTTTAAAATATAAATGGTATTACTTCATCTTCATAAATTCCTCTATACTGTATTGTGTATCCGTAAGCCTTCTCTATTTGCGGGTAGAATGCGAATAATTCTGTCTAATCCTGTGAAGCTGACCCAGCTAGATACATAGTCCACCTACATAAATTATTTGTACAATAGGGAATACATAAGCTAAAGTTCAACAGTATATGGAACTACAACGCTATCCCTTTTAACTATGATTCTCTTAACATTTTCTCTGTTTATCGATAAAAATATGTTATTCGTATAGTACTTGGCTATATTGGTGTACTATGTATTGCATAGTACTTTATGTTTGTCTATCTTTGAATTGTAATATTACTTTAGACAGCGATTATGAATAGAGTAGAACCATTATAAAAGATAAAAAGTCAGTACATTCTAGAATGTGAAGCTTTCAAAAATAAATTACATGAAAATCGAAAACACAAAAGCACAGATGAGAAAAGGAATTTTAGAAATGTGTGTACTCTCTATTCTAAATCAAAAAGAAGCCTATCCCTCTGATATCATAAAGAAACTTAAGGAATCTAAGCTCATTGTTGTAGAAGGTACATTATACCCACTGCTAAATAGACTAAAGAATTCTGAACTACTGAGCTATAACTGGAAAGAATCTAAAAGTGGTCCTCCGAGAAAGTACTATCTTATAACAGATCAGGGAAAATCTTTCCTGACAGAACTTATCGGAACCTGGAAGGAACTGAACCATGCAGTAAAAGAATCCACTAGCAAACTAAAAGCTTCTTAGCGCAACATACTGAACCAATACGAGTAATCAATAAAGCATTTAAAAAACTAACTATCGAGATGGATACAACCATCTAAAATCAAATAAAAAATAAAGAAATGAAAAAAGTTGAAAATATAAATCTAGGAGGACAACCCTTCACCATAGACGAAGATGCATTCATACATTTAAAAAATTATCTAAATTCTATCCACAAGCATTTTTCAGACTCTGAAGGTTGCGACGAAATAATGGAAGACATAGAATCTAGAATGGCAGAACTATTCCAAGAAAAGATGAAAGGGCACAGCATCATTACTAACAAAGAACTAGATAGTATTGTAGCCATAATGGGTACACCAGAAGAGTTCGGCGCAGAGAGCATCAGCGAACCTATAAGACATTCTTCTAAAGAAAAAACTGCACACAAGACCCACTATACGAGCGCAACTAATAAGTCGAAAAGAAGGCTATTTAGAGATCCTGATGAAAAGATAGTAGCTGGTGTATGTTCAGGAATAGCATCCTATCTGGGTATAGATGATCCGCTATGGGTGAGAATAGTCATGGCAGTGCTTATATTCGGTGCAGGTATAGGTTTCCCTTTATATCTCTTCTTATGGATTATTGTCCCTAAGGCAAAAAATGCAAGTGATAAGCTAGCCATGAAAGGAGAACCTATCAATGTAGAAAGTATCGCAAGGACGGTAGAAGACGAATTGTCTGATCTACAAGCTAAGCTGACTGATCTTAGCAAGGACTTCCAATCTAAAAAAAAAAGAAAGTAAAAACTCTTCTTCTTCAAGATATGCCTGTTCGTAATGGCTTTATGTTCTAGTTATTGATTACTTACTAACCAGTATTTTCGTAGTGATAAGAGCAAGCAGTAGTGGCTTGCTCTTTTTTTCCATTCCTATCTATTTACCTGTTTCAAAGTTTGTAATAGGCTGCGCCCATGGCTCGTGAATTGTACTTTTTTCGTCCATTCCCATTTTTTATTGTTCCTTATAGGCTGCGCCTATGGCTTGCTGATATATCTCATACTATTATTCTTTTTAGTTTAAGATAGGTTGAGCCTATAGCTAGCTATCACAGATACTTTATACCAATTCTAGTTTAGAATGACGGTAATCATTTATTTTGTTCTTCATGTTCCTTCGTTAAAAAGCCTCGCCGAACCTATGGGTTCGCCTACGTTTTTTGCCTTGATCCATTTTGAACAATTCT
>Ga0209187_1000888_pt1 | contig 41819 bp, 41 predicted proteins | sample BantaG_FD_187430 | JGI IMG/M metagenome (GOLD analysis project Ga0209187, IMG submission 187430) | Marine algal microbial communities from Bantry Bay, Ireland - BantryBay_4 metaG (SPAdes) (version 2) | ecosystem: Host-associated > Algae > Red algae > Unclassified | place: Bantry Bay, Ireland...
CTTGGTTCGCCGGGTCTCTTGTTGATTATCTGGCATTACCCTTTTTGGCAGGGTTAGAGCTCGCCAAGAGAAATATGCTTGGCCTCTTTTGGCGCACCAAATCCAGCCTTTTCCATAGGCGAAAAGGTGTTTGGCCCTTTGTATGGAAGGCGAATGTAGATTCCTCATTGGCGGCGCTAAATGTGCATCTTCCGGTACTACTGGTTATGGGCGTGTTTGGACCTGTCTGGGTGACAGTATATCGCTGGGCAGAGGAGATCGCGAAGCTCCTCTCCGAGGGCTTCAAACTCTTGGATCAAGTGATCTATCCTGAGCTTGCCAAAATGGTAAGCGCGGGAGAAGCGGCTAAAATTTGGCGCTTGGTGATGCGTTCGGCCTTTATTCTGCTGTCCGTCGGATTATTGGCCTCGCTCTTTATCTGGATTTCTGTCGGCCCGTTATTTGGGCTCTTCTTCTCAGAGGATTACCGCGAAGTGGCGCCGCTCGCATCATTGCTGGTCCCGGCGGCGGCCCTGCTGGGGATGGCTGCGCCGCTCTATCCGGTTTTATATGCGACCCACTATCCGGAGCGCGCCATTTATGCGCGCGGCGCAGGTGTGCTGGTCTATATCATCTCCTTCTTTATTCTCAGTGCTACGATTGGACATATGGCGCCCGGATGGGCCGCGATTGCAGGAAACCTTGTGGCAGTCGGTTTAGTCATGTGGCTGGCTAAACAAGCCTTGGATAAGATTGTGAAACAGCAAGAGGGCGGCGTTTTGTCCTCAGATGTTCCTGCTCCGGGTTTTGGCCTGATCGGCGAGAGTACCGCTCGCATTTGGGGTCTGCCCGTGCGGGAGTGGCAAACACGCGCTTTTAAAAAAGCCGGCGCGGATGTCACACTGCCCTTGGCCGTGGATGACAGAGGCTTATGGCATCACATTGACTGGATCATGAGCGCCGAGCTTTCAAAATCCTTCGCCGCCACCGAACGTCTGGCCCTCATCGAAAGCGGAACGATTGTCAGCCTGTCATCAGCCAAACAGACCGAGGCTGAGGCACTTATCGGAAAAGACGCTTCCGCCTTGGCCGGAACAGATTTTAAGGTCGCCGCACCCTCTGACGTGAATGACGGTTATATTAAATCGCTGCGAAAGCAGGAGGTGCCGTATGTGCTGGACACCAAAGCTACGCCCATCCTCGACATCATGCGCCGCCAGTTCAAAAGCTCCTATAAGGGTATAACGGATTTTGTGACCAAGTGGTTTTGGCCCGTTCCGGCCTTTTACGTCACGCGGTTCTGCGCGCATTTTCGCCTCTCGCCAAATCAAGTGACGACCATCGGGTTTTTCCTGATGTTGGCCGCGACCTATTTCTTCTGGAATGCACAATGGGCGCTTGGCTTCCTCTGTGGTTGGACAATGACTTTTTTGGACACAGTGGACGGCAAACTTGCGCGAACAACCATGACTTATTCTAGCTGGGGGAATATCTATGACCATGGGATAGATCTTATCCATCCACCATTCTGGTATTGGGCATGGTTTATTGGCCTCGGCGGTAGCTATGCTTTTGCTGATCCGCTCTTTATAGCGCTGCTCGCGATATGGGTGGGCTATGTCGTCGACCGAATTATAGAGGGTATATTTTTGGGACAGCACGGCTTTCATATTCACGTCTGGACCCGGTTTAATTCGGGACTTCGTTTCTTTATCGCGCGGCGCAATCCCAACACATTTATCATGATGGTGGGGATTATGCTCACAGTGATTTGGGCTGGTGCGGGATATTGGGCGTTCCTGCTTATCGCGATTTGGACGTGGGTTTGTATCTTGGCGAACATCGTCACGGTCATCGCCGGGCTTTTCGCCAAACGCCCCATTTCCAGTTGGTTGGACGCGTAGAATTATGCAGCGATATGCCGTTTTCGATTTAGACGAGACGATTACGACTCGCGGGACATGGGGACGATTTGTGTCCCAATCCGTGAAGGGCAAGCCGCATAAGCTGATCGGCCTCTGGGCGCGCGCCGGGATTGGGCAGATACTGTATAAATTCGGTCGAAAAGAGCGAATTTTCGTCAAACGCGGCATGTTGCGATGGAGTTTAAGCGGGCAAAGTCGCGCGCAATTGCAAGCCTTAGCCGATAATTTCGCGGATGAGGAGGTGCGCTCTGGCCTCCGACCCGGCGCGGTCAGGCAGATAGAGGCTCACCGTGAAGCCGGTGATCGCATCTTGATTGCCTCTGCCGGCGCAGACCTAGTCGTCGAAGCCATCGCCAATCGACTCGGTATTGAAACCGTGGTGTCCACCAAATTAGCTTGGAAAGGTGAGGGTGAAAACCAAATTTGCGCCCGTCATTTCGGCTCCGACAACTGCTACGGCCCCGGAAAACTTGTTCACCTTCGGAAATGTTTGGAAACATTTGATGATTTTAAACGCGAGGCAGCGCATATAACGATATATACTGACAGCCATTCTGACTTGCCCGTTTTGGAATTTGCGGACAAAGGTGTGGTCGTCAACGGGGATAGTAAACTGTTAAAAGCGGCGGATGTCTACGGATTCGAAATCGTAGATTGGTCGCGTTGAGCGGTTAAACAATTTGAGAGCTGATATGCACGCTATTATTCTTGCCGCGGGTCGCGGGTCACGTCTTTTGCCGCTGACCACAGATTTGCCTAAATGCCTCTTGCCTATAGGTAATACGACTGTGTTGGGGATGCAGCTAGATACCTTGGCAGCCCATGGTGTTGAGACCGCAACGGTGATCACAGGCTTTAACAGTCATATGGTCAAGGCGGAGATAAAAGCCCGCAAGGCCGGCCCGCGCGTGAAAACACTTTATAACCCGTTCTTTCAAGTCGCTGATAATCTCGCCTCCTGTTGGATGGCAAAGAAATTTATGCGTCAGGACTTCTTGCTCATCAATGGCGACACTTTGTTCTCACCCGAACTTCTTCAGACGGTTCTCGCCGCTCCGGCCAAAGATGTCGCCGTCACGATTGATCAAAAGGGATACTATGATGGGGACGATATGAAAGTCACTTTGGATGGCTCTCAGCTCACGGCGATTGGTAAGACTTTGCCGTTGGCAATGACTGATGGCGAATCAATCGGTATGTTGCGTTTCATGAATGCCGGGCCAAAAATCTTCCGGAACGAGCTCAAGCGCCTCATGAAAACGCGTGACGGCACGGAAAGTTGGTTCCTCTCAGCCATTCACGGTTTGGCGCAATCCGGTCAGCACATTGATACAATTAACATTAAGGGCGCGGAATGGTCGGAATTGGACACGCCTGAAGATTACGAAATCTGCCTCTCACTATTTGGTGATTCCGAAAGTGCTCGAAAGCGTTTCGCCGTTATCTAAAAATGTAAGTTGAGGGCGCTCCGCTTTCAGCTCAAGAATGATTATGACCGTTGGAAATTCTCTACTCGAAAAAGTAATGACGCGCTTCGTTTCGACGGGCGAACTCACTGTGCATCTACCGGACGGTAGTTCTGCGACCTATGGCCCGGGCGGAGAGCCATCCGCGGCTGTTCGTATTACGGACCCAAAGCTCCCAATGCAGCTCGTGAAAAAACCGGAGCTTATAGCCGGCGAAGCTTATATGGACGGCCGTTTGGAAATGGTCGATTGCACGATCTATGATTTCCTAAACGTCTTCGCGCATAATAAAGGTGGAATACGCAAAGGCCCGCTGCGCTCTAAGATTAAAGCCTGGCAGAAGAAAATCCGCCGGTGGCATCAACGCAACCCGCGCGCGGCCAGCTCTGAAAATGTCAAAGCGCATTACGATATATCCAACGATCTCTATCGTCTCTTTTTGGATGCGGACATGCAGTATAGCTGCGCCTATTGGCCGTCATTAGACATCACTCTGGAAGAGGCACAGCTCGCGAAGAAGCGCCATATCGCGGCGAAACTGGCGCTGAAACCCGGGCAACGGGTTCTCGACATTGGCTGTGGCTGGGGCGGCATGGCTATTCATTTGGCAAATGAGCATGATGTGAGCGTCGTCGGCGTGACTCTTTCCACACAACAACATGCGCTGGGCGTTCAGCGCGTAAAAAACTCGGGACTGGAAGACAAAGTCGATATTCGCTTGCAAGATTACCGCGACGTTGAAGGCCCGTTTGACAGGATTGTTTCCGTCGGCATGTTTGAACATGTCGGTATCGGGCACTATGCGGAATATTTTAACGGCATCCGAGACTTACTGACGGATGACGGTGTGGCGCTTGTCCATTCCATTGGACGAAAAGGCGGCCCCAGCACGACGGGCGCTTGGATTCGCAAATATATCTTCCCCGGCGGATATTCACCCGCGCTCTCAGAGACGTTTGCCGAAATAGAAAAGGCCAAGTTATGGGTCACGGATTGCGAAATCTTGCGGCGTCATTACGGCTACACATTGGCAGAATGGTCGAAACGCTGTGAGGCGAATAAGGATGGGATTGTCGAGATGATGGGCGCTGAATTCTACCGCATGTGGGAGTTTTATCTGGCGATTTCAGAGCTCTCATTTGTAGCGGGGAAACATATGAACTTCCAAATTCAGCTGACTAAAGACTTGAACGCACTGCCAATAACACGGGATTACATGGTGGACGAAGAACGCGCACTTGGGTAAAGCGCGCGCGATATGGCCACATCTGTTGAAAAACCCAAACATCTGAGCAACCCGAGACGAGCTTTCGTCAAACGCAATGGCAAAAAAGTCGTGCGCAAAATTGCGTCTTTCCAAAGCCGTCAATCGCAGGTTCCTGATACACCGCTATTGGCAAATGAGCATTTCGATTTTCTGACTAAGTTTACAGATAATTGGAAAGTCATTCAGGCGGAAGCGCATGAAGTTCTGAAATACCGGGATGCCATCCCGACCTTTCACGAAGTCTCGCCCGATCAATACCGCTTGTCGACTGAAAATAATTGGAAGACTTTTGTTTTATTTGGGTTTGGCGAGCGCTTGGAAAAAAATGCGGCAATCGCGCCGAAGACATCTGAAATTTTAGAATCAGTACCAAATTTGCAGACGGCTATGTTCTCAATACTTGCGCCCGGCTACCATATCCCGGCGCATAAAGGCGTGACCAAAGGTATTTTACGCTCTCATTTAGGGCTTATCATTCCGAAAGATCGTGAGAAATGCCGTATCCGGGTCGATGATACGATCACGCCTTGGAAGGAGGGCGAGATTTTCGTCTTTGATGACACCTATGAGCATGAAGTCTGGAACGACACGGATGAAGAACGCGTGATTCTTCTTTTCGATTTTGACCGTCCGATGAAACTGGCCGGGCGGGTGCTCAACAAGACCTTCCTGAATATCATGAAGCTGACGGCGTTTTATCAGGATCCAAAGAAAAACCTGCAAACGGCAGAAGAACGGTTGGAAGCGGCGATTCGCAAGGCGGATGCTAATATGGAAGCCATGAGCGACCCTGCGGGATAAATTACCTCACGGATTTTTGAACTTAAATATGTTCGAATTGCCGTTTTTGGGCTTTGCATACTGGTAATGTTAGCTTAGGGCCGCCTCAGAGTTAGGGGATTATGCCTCTATTAGGGGTGGCATGTAACGTGCAGGGCTCCTGAATATTACGAAAAGTTTATAAGAAAAACCTATTATTTGGGGTGAAATTTACCCGGGTCGGTCTTATCTAATGCCTAAGGGATTACAGAAATTGGCGGCGCTGCCTGGGACGGACGCACCGCACAGATATAAGAGGGCCTTATGAAAGGTGATTATTGCACGCGCGAAGGCGCAGAACGATTGAAAGAGCAAATTGAAGCTTATTGGGCTGAACGTGGACATGATGTCCGCGTAAACTTGGTCCAAGGCGGCTTCTTGGCCTCCATGCGCTCGGCGCGTACTGATGTGCGGTCCACGCTTGTGAACGGCGTTCCTGTCAAATCGACAGAGAACTTCGGCTAGTTCTAACTTAAATACCTAAGGCCGCTATTCGTAGCGGCTCAGAAGGGTCGGCACGATATCGCGAAACCGCGACAATCGCGTTCCGGCCCTTAATCGTATTTGGGGTGTGGGCGTATAGCCAAAGGTCATCAATATCGCGAAGACTCTGGCATTATGGGCGGCGCGCATATCCGGCCAGCTATCCCCAACCATAGCAATCCGCGCGTTATCGCGATGTCCGGCGGCCTCAAAGATGTGGTCGGGAGACGGTTTTTTGCGGCGCGGCTCATCTCCGCCAACGGTTCTGACGAAATACCGGTCCAGCTCGAGTTTTTCTAAAAGGGGCCGCGCGAGCCATCCCGGCTTATTTGTGCAAACGGACAGCTCCGCGCCGAGAGTGCGCAGCGCCGCTAAAGTCTCCTCAACGCCAGAAAAAGGTTTCGAGAGGTGGTCGATAGATTTGGCGTAGCGTTCAAGGAATTCGGCCTGCATTTTGTCGATTTCGGCGGCTGTCGCGGAATCCCCCACATCGGCTAAAGCGTCTGTTATCATGCGGCGCGAGCCATAGCCGACGCCGTTGCGGGCTCTGCGGTAATTGACGGGACCATGGCCTCGGCCCGCGATGACCTCGCTCGTGACCCGCACCAAATCCGGGGCGGTGTCGACCAACGTGCCGTCCAAATCAAAGCAAATGCTGAGACCTTCCAACGGCCGATCTATGATTTTTTTCATTTGGTCTCGATTCTTCCGTGCGGTGGCACGAGTGATGCGCTAGGGCAGGCCATAGTTCCCTAAAAGAGGTAATCGGACATGACAACCAAACGGGCCGCCATCATCCTTGCCGCAGGAAAAAGCACGCGGATGAAATCCTCGCGCTCCAAGGTACTGCACCCTGTTGGCGGGCGTCCCATGATTGATTGGGTGACGGCGCTGGCGCGCGGGGCAGGCGTCGAGAAAATCGTTTGCGTGGTCGGCGAAGGCAACGCGGATGTGCGCGCCGCCGCGGAAAGCTCAGGTCTAGATATCGCCATTCAGGAACCACAACAAGGCACGGGTCATGCCGTGCAATGCGCAAAAGACGCCCTGGCAGGCTTTGAAGGCCATGTCGTCGTGCTTTATGCGGATACGCCGCTGATCTCCGGGCCGACACTCTCGCGCGTTTTTGAAGCGTTTGAGACACATGCGATGGCCGTGCTCGGATTCGAGGCCGAGGACCCGGCAGCCTATGGCCGATTGGTGACATCGGACAGCGACCTCCACGCGATTGTCGAGGCCAAAGAATGCACCGCTGATCAACTAAAACTCACGCTTTGCAATTCCGGCGTCGTTGCGGCCTCTGCCGCAGATTTATTCTCCGCCTGCGACCGCGTCACGAATGACAATAAAAAGGGCGAATATTACCTCACCGATATTGTAGAAATCCTGCGGGGCGATGGTAAATCCGCAACTGTTGTTCACGCCTCAGAAGCCGAAGTCTTGGGCGTCAATGACCGCTCGGATTTGTCAAATGCCGAAAAAGCGTTCCAAACGGTGATGCGCGAAGCTGCGATGGCAGCGGGGGTGAGCCTCAAACATCCAGAGACCGTCTTCTTTTCTTACGACACAGTGCTGGAAAATGATGTGACGGTGGATGCCAATGTCGTCTTTGGTCCGGGCGTTACGGTAAGGCGCGGCGCAACCATTCATGCATTCTCCCATCTTGAAGGGACTGATGTAGGCGAGGGCGCGAATATAGGCCCTTATGCGCGCTTGCGTCCCGGCACGAAATTGGCCGAAAACACCAAGGTCGGAAACTTCGTTGAGACGAAAAAGGCTGTCGTTGGAAAAGGCAGTAAAATCAATCATCTGTCATATGTTGGCGATGCTGAACTGGGCGAAAATGTAAATGTCGGCGCGGGCACAATTACCTGTAATTACGATGGGTATAATAAGCACAAAACCACAATTAAGGACGGCGCATTTGTCGGCTCCAACAGCTCTCTCGTCGCGCCGGTTACAATTGGTGAGGGCGCATTCTTAGGCTCCGGCGGTGTTGTGACGAAAGATGTGCCGGATGACGCGCTGGCCTTGGCTCGCGCGGGTCAGGTCAATAAGGATGGATGGGGCGCGCGGTTCCGCGCGGTTCAGGAAAAATTGAAAGCCAAAAAACCATGAGTGTAGTCAAAGAAAATGCGGCCTTAGCCGCGCTGGATTTTGTGGAAGACGGCATGGTCTTGGGGCTCGGTTCGGGCTCGACGGCTGAAATCTTCATTGATCGTTTAGGGGAGAAGGTCGCGGGTGGATTAAAAGTCGCGGGTGTCCCGACCTCAAAACGCACAGCAGAATGCGCGATTGAAGCGGGCGTGCCGCTGATTGAGCCGGACAAAGTCGATCGTATCAACCTGACAATTGACGGCGCGGATGAGGTCGACCCCGGATTTAATCTCATCAAAGGTGGCGGCGCTTGCCTGTTGCGTGAAAAGATTATCGCCCATGCCAGCGAGCGTATGATTGTCATCGTTGATCCGTCCAAAATGGTCGAAATTCTGGGGCACTTCCCGCTGCCCATAGAGGTTGACCCGTTCGGGATGGCCCTAACCGCAGAGCAAGTGTTTGACGCATTGAAAGTGACCGGCTGCGAGGAAGCCCAAACTGTGCTGCGCCAGTTGAAAGACGGCGAAGGCCCGCTGGTGACTGATGGCGGGAACTATATTTTGGATAGTAAGTGCAAAAAAATTCCAAACCCAGCCGAGACGGCCCTAGCGCTCAGCCAAATTCCGGGGGTGATGGAACATGGACTGTTCATCGACCTCGCAGATATCATTGTAGTAGGAGAAGCAGACCATGCCCGTGTCATTGAACTTTCGCGCGATTAAAAACACGCTTCAGAGTTCTTATCTCACGACTATCTGATTTGCGGAGTATGGTCTTAAAGACCACAGCTTTGCCGAATTCCGCCTTTAGGCGGGTAAATGCCACTAGAGGATTCCCCGATGGCTGATTATGATTTTGACTTATTCGTCATAGGCGCTGGCTCCGGCGGTGTTCGCGCCGGGCGTCTTGCGGCGCAGCTCGGCAAACGTGTTGGCGTTGCGGAGGAGAGCCTTCCGGGCGGAACCTGTGTGGTTCGCGGTTGCGTGCCCAAGAAGTTCCTCGTTTATGGTGCGGATTACGGCGCCTCCATTCGCGAAGCCGCGCAATATGGCTGGTCGGTAGGCGAGGCCACTTTCGACTGGCCGACGCTGCGGGATGCTATCCAAAAAGAAGTCTCCCGCTTGTCCGGAATTTATTCCACTATTTTAGAGAAGAACGGCGCGACGCTTTACCGAGAGCGGGCGGAGTTTGTGGATGCTAACACTGTGCGTTTGACGACGAGTGGAAAGACAATCACGGCGAAGACAATACTCATCGCTGTGGGCGGACGGCCTTGGGCTCCTGAGATTAAAGGCGCTGAACATGCCATTGTGTCAGACGATGCGTTTACACTGGATAAATTACCGGAAAAGGCTCTGATTATCGGCGGCGGATATATCGCTTGCGAGTTTGCAGGGATTTATGCGGGTCTTGGTGTGAAAACAACGCAAGCCTATCGGGGTGGGCGGCTTCTCAACGGGTTCGATTCCGAAGTTCGGGACGAGGTGGGCACGGTCCAGCTCAACAATGACATTGACGTCAAATTCAATATCAGTCCGACTGAGATCAAAAAAACTTCGGGCGGATATATCGTAACTTTCGACGATGGCTCAAAAATCGGAACGGATATCGTTTTCATGGCGACAGGACGTAAACCAAACACAGACGCCTTGGGGTTGGAAAATGCAGGCGTTGAGGTGGACGGGTCCGGCGCGATTTTTGTTGACGAATATTCCCAGAGCACCGCCAAAAATATATATGCCGTTGGCGATGTAACCAACCGCGTTAACTTGACTCCTGTCGCAATCCGAGAAGCGGCCGCCTTTGTGGAGACTGTCCTCAAGGGTAAGAAGTCCGCCTATGATCATTCCAACATTGCCAGCGCTGTGTTCACTCGCCCGCCTGTTGGGACGGTGGGGCTCACGGAAGCCGAAGCCCGCAAAGAGTTTGGCGATAAAGTCACGGTTTACGCCACGAAGTTTCGCCCAATGAAAAATACGCTGTCCGGCAATCCGCAAAAAGTCTTCATGAAACTCATCACGCAGGGCCGAAAAGAGAAAGTCATCGGCATTCACATCGTTGGCGATTACGCAGGCGAGATGATTCAGGCGCTGGGGATTTGCGTGAAAGCCGGTTTGACAAAAGCCGACTTCGACGCAACCTGCGCCGTTCATCCGACGATTGCAGAAGAGATCGTTACGTTGAAACCAAAGGAGCCGAATAAGACGACCGTTGTGAGTTAGGGTTTTCTACCATTCAAACAGAAAACTATAGATAGGATGAGTTCTCTCTCTCTCTCTCTCTCTCTCTCTCTCTCTCTCTCTCTCTCCAGGTCATCCCGCTTTCCTTCCCCTTGGTGGCGCAGACATCCATTAAGTCAGTCAGTAAGGACCTCAGCAGGCGTTCCGCGTCCCCGTTTCAGAATTCGCGTTTCCTCATATTTTTGTGCCCGTTTCTTCGGTTTTATGGGCCCTCGCAAAAGAATAATCCTCGATTCCAAAAGCTGTGATAGAGTGGACAAGTTCTTTCAGACAATGGACAGGTAGGAGCTCACTTGCTGGTCTGGAGGACGATGGGTCTGAGCGCCTGAGTGTGAGAACTTGGAGTGTGCCGGGGCTTTAGGAGTGAGAGCCGACGCCATGGTCCAACGCTGGCCGTACTGGTAGGAGCTTGAAGACAATCGATTGATAATCGATTGGCAAAAGCGGGCATTCCATAAAAATCGATTATCAATCGATTTGTTATGAAATCTTCAAAAACCATCGCCGCAGAGCCGTGCATATGAGCTTCGCTCAATTGCACAGCACAGTCCGTTCGATTGACAACCGGATGGCGAGGTTTCGGTTTAGCTTTCGCTAAACCCTTGACCGGGAATGTGTGATGTCTTCGCGTAAAACATAACTTCTTCTTGGTATTCCATCGGGAAGACAACTCTGCGGGCATGTCCTGCTTTAAAACGTGACTTCGGCAGTTCCCTAGATGGGCTGCGGGCGATATCGCACGCCCATATGCTGCCTGTCCGTATGAAATTTATTCGCCGCAACCCCAACCAAAGCTAGGCAAATTTATCCACAACTGCTATCGCGCCGCTCAACTGACGCAAATCTCTTGCGCGCAAGGACTAGATCATGACCAAATGGACGCCGTCAAGCTGGCGCAATAAACCCGCAAAACATATTCCGAATGACTATCCGGATATGGATGCGTTGCGTGATGTCGAGTCAACGCTAAAGGGGTATCCGCCGCTCGTATTTGCAGGTGAAGCGCGGCGCCTGAAAAAGCGTTTGGGCGAAGTGGCTATGGGCCGTTCCTTCCTCTTGCAGGGCGGGGATTGCGCGGAAAGTTTCAAAGAGTTCCACCCCGATAATCTACGCGATATGTTCCGCGTGATGATGCAAATGGCCGTTGTGCTGACGTATGGCGCGGGTCAACCCATCGTCAAAGTCGGCCGCATCGCCGGGCAATTCGGTAAGCCGCGCAGCTCTCCCGTAGAAGTGCGTGACGGGGTCGAGCTTCCATCCTATCGCGGTGACAACATCAACGGCATGGAATTTGACCCCGCCGTGCGAATGCCGGACCCGGAGCGGCTATTGAAAGCCTATGGTCAGTCCGCATCAACAATGAACCTGCTGCGCGCCTTTGCGACAGGCGGTTACGCCAATCTTCGCAATATTCATAAATGGACCTTGGGCTTTGCAGACGCGTCAGAACAGACAGCGAAATATAAAGCGCTCTGCGAGAAAATCGAAGACGCGTTGGATTTCATGGAAGCTTGCGGCGTGACGCCGGAGTCCACACCGCAAATGTCAGCGACGGATTACTACACCTCTCATGAAGGGCTGTTGCTGGGCTATGAAGAGGCGATGACCCGTATCGATAGCACGACAGGCCGCTGGTATGACACCTCCGCCCATATGCTCTGGATCGGGAACCGCACGCGGCAATTGGATCATGCCCATGTCGAATTTATGCGCGGGATTGAGAACCCGATTGCGATGAAGATTGGCGAAGGTTTGGGATCGGACGAGCTGATGCGCTTGCTCGATGTGTTAAACCCCGAAAATGAGCCCGGACGTATGACGCTCATCGCGCGTTATGGTCACGATAATGTCGCCAATGGCTTGCCGGGCTTGGCGCGCGCGGTGAAAGCTGCCGGACGTCATGTCGTTTGGTCGTGCGATCCGATGCACGGCAATACGATTAAGACGGAGAGCGGCTATAAAACACGTCCCTTCGATAATATCCTGACCGAAGTGCAGCAGTTTATGCGGATCCTGCATTCCGAAGGCTGCTGGCCGGGGGGCGTGCATTTTGAAATGACCGGTCAGAACGTGACGGAATGTTTGGGCGGTTCAGCCCGCGCCGTGAAAGAAGCGGATTTATCCTCTCGCTATCACACGCATTGCGATCCGCGCTTGAATGCGGATCAAGCCTTGGAGCTTGCATTTTTAATTTCAGAAGAGCTGGGGAGTTACCGCAAAGAAGACGCCGTGCGGGTGGCTGTTTAGGGCCGCGTTTGTCGAGGTAGCGGAACGTAGATTACTCGTGACCTAAATCATGGTCTTCATAAAAAAAGCCGCTCTGGGAAGAGCGGCCTTCATTTAAGCAATGTCAGTGAAAACCTAAAGGTCTTTCAGAGCTGCCGCTGGTTTGAACGAAGCCGACGTCTTGGCTTTCGACATCATTTCCTTACCGGTCGCCGGGTTACGCATTTTGCGCGAGGGGCGATGTTTCGCAACGAATTGACCGAAGCCGGGAATGATGACCTTTGTGCCGTCACCCTGTTTCATTTCGTTCGTTACGACTTCACAAAATGCGTTGAGCATCTCGCCGGCTTCCGCCTGCGTGGTGCCTGATTGCGCAGCTAATGCGCTTACGAGTTCTTTCTTGTTCATCGAGTTACTCCCTTCAGATGAATTGTGCCGGAACCTGCGCCCGTCACTTGAGGTAAATCTTAAAGATTGCAGTTAATGAGTCATTAAAAACCGCAGTATTATGGGGGTTTTCGCTGTCTTTAAGGGGGTTTTCGCGTGTTTTATGTTAAGATTCCGCGCGCTCATCGCCTTGCTGGGTGACAAAGTGATACAATCTTAGAGAATCACTACCGCAGTGATTCTCCTATTTTTTCTTGCAAATTTGCGGGTGGGCAGCGTTAAGGACCTATGTCTGAGGAATTAAAAATTGGCCTTATCGGCGCGGGTGTTTTTGCCGGATATCACGCGAATAAACTCGCGGGACATCCTCGGGTTAGCTTTTTTGGCGTGCATGATCCTGATGCGAACCGGGCAAGCGTTCTGGCAAATAAGCATAATGTTCAATCATTGACGCTTGAGCGGCTGTTGGAAGAAAGTGAGGCCGTTATCATTGCCTGCCCCGCCAGCTTTCACGGCAGCCTGGCTTTGCAGGCTCTACAAGCTGACTGTCATATGTTGATCGAAAAACCGCTGGCGACAACGCTAGACGAAGCGAATGAAATTGCGACCTTGGCCTCTTCCAAAAATATGACGGTTCAGGTTGGGCATCAGGAACGTATGGTGCTGCGCGCAATTGGTTTGGATGAAATCTCCGAGACGCCGCTGACAATCGAAGCGGTGCGGAATTCGCCTTATTCTCTTCGCGGGACCGACACCTCCGTGACCTTTGATCTTATGACTCACGACATTGATCTCTGCACAGCTTTGATGGGGCGCGCGCCTGATGTCGTAATAGGTCAATCCGGCCGTGTTCGGTCCCGCACGCCGGATATGGCTTATGCGCAATTACGTTACGGCAAATCGAAAGCTCGGCTTTCGGCGAGCCGGGTGGCTGATGTCAGCGAGCGATGGATGAAGATTACTTATCCATCCGGTGAGGTGCGCATTGATTTCAATGCCAAGACGCTGACGAATGTGGCAGGCTTTGATCTCAATGCAGATTTCGCCGAAGATGAGATAGCCAAAGACAGTCTAGGCGCGGCGACGGATGTGTTCGTGCGGGCTGTCCTGGACGGGACACCAATAATGGTCAGCGCGTTAGATGGCGCGATAGCCGTGCAGGTCGCCGCAGTGATAGACCAATGCGGGATTGATAAGGGAGAATGAAATGAAGCTATTCAAATGGGGCGCAATTGGCCTGCTGGGTGCATTGCTTATTCTGGTCGCGTTGAATTGGACTAAAATTCAGCGGCTTCTGACGGTCAACTCGCTATTCGATGCGGACAAGATTGTCACAAATTTCTCCAGTATGGACTCGGCCTTCCTACATCATGATTTGACGATCGGGACGCCAAAGCCGTGGCCCGAAGATATTCAGGACATTCCCGAAACTGTGATGATTGCGGGCACGGAAACGAACCTCGCGGCGGCTCTGGAAGAACTCGATACAACGGCGCTTGTCATCATCCGCGACGGCACGCTCATTCATGAGAGCTACTATAAAGATACAGACCGCGATGATCTGCGCATCAGCTGGTCCGTCGCTAAGTCCTTTATGTCGGGGCTATACGGGCAGGCGATAGAGGATGGCCTTATTGATATCCAGCAGCCGATAGAGACCTATCTCCCGCAGCTCAAAGGCACAGCCTATGAAGGTGCGACGGTGGCGAATATCTTGAACATGGCCAGCGGGGTTCGGTTCAATGAAGATTATATGGACCCGAAATCCGATATCAACGATATGGGCCGCGTGCTCGGACTCGGTGGGTCGATGGATAAATATACGGAAACCCTGACCGAGCGCCAATATGAGCCGGGGACCGTCTGGCAATATGTCTCGATTGATACCCATGTCGCGGCGATGGCGCTGCGTAAGGTGACGGGGAAATCCCTGCATCAGCTCTGGGAAGAGACCTATGGCGCGCATCTTGGGATAGGCAAAAACCCGTTCTATCTGACGGACGGTAAAGATGTGGCCTTTGCCCTCGGAGGGTTGAACCTGCGTACGCGGGACTATGCTAAATTCGGCCAGCTGTTTCTGCAAGATGGTGAGTGGGAGGGGGAGCAGCTCCTTCCTGCTGCTTGGGTCAAAGACTCGACCGTCAACCATTCGCCCAATGTGCATCCGGTTCGTGGGTCAGGTTATGGCTATCAATGGTGGGTGCCGATGCCGCAAACCGGGCCGAGCAAAGGCGACTTTTTCGCCGTCGGGATCTACGGCCAATATATATATGTGAACCCCGCCATGAATATCGTCATCGCCAAAAACGCCGCCGACCGCGAGTTCACGCAGCCGCAAAGCAATGGCCAGCATAGTATGAATATGAATATCGATATTTTCCGGAGCTTGGCGGAGCAGTTGGCTAATCAATCATTGGCAGTCAAAGAAGCTAGGTGCGAGGAAAGAGTGGAGTGGGTTTGTGAGGCCGTTTTCACAATTAATGGGAAAGAACATCTCACTGACTTTAGCAGAATAGTTGCAGGCAATATCGCGAAAATAGGACCATTCGCAAAGTATGAGGAACAGATGCATGAAGTTGTCAAAGTTGAGAAAGTGGGCTCTGACACCCACTGGATTACAGTCAAGACACAAGTTTGGAAGGATGGAAAGAGGTCTACAATCGAATCTAGAATGATCTTTCAAAAAGAGCTTCCAGTATATCAATAAAACCCGCCCCAGCCTAAACCGGGACGGGCTACACTGATCTCTCCACCATCATTTAGACGACAGCGAAACTAAATCTTCCATCAGGCCTTTTGTGCCTGAGTGGACGGTCAATGTGCCGACCTTATCGGAGATCGACTCGAGCGCTTCCAGCTCTTTGAGCCGCATCATGGCCGGGTTATCCGCCATGACTTTGGCCGTGTTGAGCAAAGCCCGGGTCTCGGCGGCATCTTCCCTCCGCCGGATAACGCCGGCTTCAGCTTCCTTTTCCGCCAAAACAACTGTGTTCAAGATCTCCCGCATGTCGCCCGGAAGGATGATGTCCTTCAAGGTGACGTGGGTAACCTTGACGCCCGCAGCGGCGAGTTCTGTCACAACAGCCGCCATAGCTTCTGCGTCAACCGCGCCTTTTTCGGCCAAAACCTCATCGAGTGTTTTGGTCGCCAAAGACCGCCTGAACGCAGAGCCCAAGGCCCGGTGGAGCGTGTCGACAAAATCCTTCACCGCAGTCACGGCGAGGACAGGGTCAACAACTTTGAACGTCGCGGACAAGTTGGCCCGGATTGACACCCGGTCCTTCGTCAGGATCTCTTGGCCCGTGACGTCGAGCGCAGTTTCCCGCGTATCGACGATCTTGACCGCGATGACCTTACCGAACGACCAGACCGCGTGACCGCCGGGGGCCAATTCGCCTGTCATCTTGCCGTCAACGTGGAGCAAGCCGGTTTGGCCGTGCTCGACCTTGAACCGCTTGATAAAATCCGTCTGCAGCGTCATCAACCTCCGCGACATGGCGTCGGTCATGACAAAGCCGTCGGTCAGCGAGACCCGCTCGACAGACCACAGTCCTGCGTCAGACCAAACGATCTTCCGAGACAAAGGCGGGGCCAAAAAGGCAGGCGCGCCGTCCAAGGAGACAATCGCCATTTCATCGGCGGCAGTCTCGACCTCGGTCAAATGCTCAGCCGCAGCCGCCTTATGGTTCCGCAGAACAGACGTCAGAAGCTCGCTATGAATGGGATCTGCAGAAAGGTGGAATGGCCGCACGTCAAAACGGGATTGATTACCAAGCCGTCCGATGCGCGTCCGTCCCGGGCCGAGGATAGCCTCGAAGATGCCGTCCTTGAGGACGACAGCCCGTTCCATTTCGGGGATCACGGCCCTAAGGCCGAATAATGTGTGTGTCACTTTGGTCATAACGATACTCCTGTGTTGTCTATTTCACCTGTGACGGTCCTTTATGTTTGGGCTCAAAAGCGAGCCCGCGAGGTTAGGGGGCGAAAGGCCCGGTTTGGCGGTCCTCCCCATGAGGGCCGCATGAATGCAATAGACACCCGGGCGGGATGCTGACGCGAGGACAACGGATCCGAGGGTCCCCGCAATGGCGGGCCAAGTGGTCTGTTGCCCGGTCCCACGAAACCTAAGGCGGGTTCGCTTTGCCGGTCATCGTCACACGAGGCGCACCAAAGGGTCCGCCGCGTGATCGGTCATCTCTCGTAAGGTCGGTGGATGCGGGTCGCAGGCAGCTCATCACGCGGGCCAATAGGCCCGATGAATCGCTATCTTCAACGCCGTATCTACCTCCCTGACATCCGCCCGGATGCCGTTATAGGAAGCGATTTACAGTCGCTTTTTGGTGCGCCTTTCGGCGCTTGTTTGACGGCGGGATTCGAACCCGCGACAGTCGGCGTGAATGGCCGGTGCTCTATCCAGACTGAGCTACAATCATAGTTGTGACAGGATTCGAACCTGCGTACACGTAAGTGACCGATGTTAGTCGGCTGCCTTTAACCTCTTGGCTACACAAAACCCGCAACATGACGACCGGCCTACAGCATACGCGACCATCAGTGACGGGGCGCACTGGCTGGGAATTCAATGAACCCAGACCTTAGAAGCTCGGCTACCTGAGTAGCGGGAGGCGGCCTCTAAGGGCGGTATAATTTTTTGGCAAGCGAAAAAGTGAAAAAAGTTTTTGAGCAGTTTGCTAAACGTCGCGGGCAGGGGTAGAGCGCTTGCCTATGACTCAGACCCTCAAAATCGCGTCCATACAGACCAATCCGGTCGTCGGTGATATCTCCGGAAATTTGGAAAACGCGAAGCTGCATTACGCCAAAGCGAAGGCGGATGGCGCTGATATTGTTGTCTTCTCCGAGCTGTTCATCATCGGCTATGCGCCGGAAGATTTGGTGCTGCGTCCCTCCGCCATAACGGATTGCCGAACGGCCTGTGATCGCTTGGCTACAGAGACAGTAAACGGACCTGCTATCGTGTTTTCAGCGCCGTGGCTGGAGGAAGGAGAGCTCTATAACGCGGCGCTCTTTATGCGGGGCGGCGAGATCTCTGATGTTCGGTTTAAACATCATTTACCCAATTACGGCGTGTTTGATGAAGCGCGTGTTTTTACACAAGGACCTCTACCACAGCCAATTGATTTCAATGGTGTTTCTATCGGCCTGCCAATTTGCGAAGATCTATGGCAGGACACGGTGGCGGACCATCTCAAAGACGCAGGTGCGGAGCTGATGATCTCGCCAAATGGGTCCCCGTGGCGACGCACGGCGTTGACGGAACGCGTCGCCGCCTTGGGCGAAAAAGTTATCACGGAAGGCTTGCCGCTCATTTACGTAAATCAAGTCGGTGGGCAGGATGAATTGGTTTTTGACGGCTCGTCATTTTCAATGGCCGCTGACGGCTCTATTGTCCAATCGCTTAAAAGTTTTGTTGACGATTATGACCTCGCGACCTGGCAGAAAATTGACGATGTCTGGACCTGTGCTGATGCCAAGACAGAAGTTCAACTCTCTGGCCATGAAGCTGACTGGCGCGCCATGTGTTTGGGCCTCGGCGATTACGTCAATAAGAACGGATTCAAGCAGATAATTTTAGGCATGAGCGGCGGCATTGATAGCGCTATGGCAGCGACAATTGCTGTAGATGCACTGGGACCTGATCGTGTTTGGGCAGTCATGATGCCGACAAAATACACCTCCGGCGACTCACTGACGGATGCGGAGGCCTGCTGTGAGCGCCTTGGGTGCCGCTATGATTCCATCCCGATCAAACCGGCAATTGATGCGTTCGATACAATGCTAGACCCGTTTTTCAAAGATTTGCCGCCGTCCACGGCTGAAGAGAACATTCAATCCCGCTCGCGCGCACTTACCTTGATGGCTTTGTCGAATAAATTCGGCCCGATGTTGGTCACAACGGGCAATAAATCTGAAATGGCGGTCGGATATGCCACGCTTTATGGGGATATGTGCGGCGGATATAACCCGTTGAAGGACATTTATAAGACCGAAGTCTTCGCATTGGCCAACTGGCGGAATGAACACACACCGAAGGATTTGCTCGGCGCAGACACCCCAATCCCGACGCGCATCATCACAAAACCACCCTCGGCGGAATTGCGCGATGACCAGAAGGATAGCGATAGCCTGCCGGAATATGACGTTTTGGATGATCTGTTGCTGTGTCTCATAGAGCTGGAACTTCCCATTGAAGAGATTTTACTGCGGGGCCATAGCGAGGCCAATGTGAAGCGAATACAAAACCTACTTTACATCGCTGAATATAAACGCCGACAAGCGCCTCCCGGTGTCAAAATCGGCATCAAGAATTTCGGGCGCGACCGCCGCTATCCGATTACTAATCGTTATCGGGATAAAATTCCCGAAGGTGAGATTTAAGATGAAACCGATTGTAAGATTTGCCCCGTCCCCAACAGGACGCCTCCATGTCGGAAACGTCCGCACGGCGCTGATGAATGTGTTGTTTGCACAGGCCGAGGGCGGGACATTTGTTCTGCGAATTGATGATACGGATTTGGACCGCTCTACAGCAGAGTTCGAGCAAGGCATTCGTGATGACCTTTCATGGCTGGGCGTGAGCTGGGGTAAAACGTTCAAACAGTCAGATCGTTTTGGGATGTATGACGAAGCCGCAGATAAGCTGCGCAAAGCGGGGCTGCTCTATGCCTGTTATGAAACGTCCGAAGAACTGGACCGCCAACGCAAATTGCTGCGGGTTGCGGGCAAACCGCCGATCTATAACCGCGCAGCGCTGGAGCTGACAGATGAGGAAAAAGCGGCTCTGGAAGCGGAAGGCCGCACGCCGCATTGGCGGTTCAAACTTTCGGGCGGAACAGTGACGTGGCACGACCTCGTGCGCGGAGAGCAGACGATTGATATGTCCTCGCTATCCGATCCAGTTCTCATTCGGGGCGACGGGTCCTATCTCTATACGCTTCCTAGCGTCGTTGATGATATTGAAGCTGAAATTACGCATGTCATTCGCGGCGAAGACCATGTGACAAACTCCGGTGCGCAGATCGAAATTTTCCGTGCCTTGTCCGATCACTTACCTGAGTTTGCGCATACGCCGTTGCTGGTGGGTGGGGACGGCAAGTCACTCTCAAAACGACTCGGCTCACTCTCTATGTTGGAGCTGCGTCAGCAGGGCATTGAACCGATGTCGATTGCATCTCTATTAGCCAAAATCGGGACATCCGACGCGGTGGAAATCCGCCACAGTTTGAAAGCATTGGCCGACGAATTTGCCTTCACCAAAATCGGCCGCGCGCCCGCCCGCTTTGACGAGAAAGACCTAACGGCGCTAAACGCCAAGCTCTTACACGAAACCCCTTATGCCGATGTCAAAGACCGCGTGCCTGGTGACGAGGATTTCTGGAATATCGTTCGCGCCAATATCGAGAAAATTTCTGATATTGATGACTGGGCGGATATTGTCCTAAAGCCCATGTCCGGTGAAATTGCGGCTGAGGATAAAGCCTTTTGCGAAACCGCTGCAGAATTCCTACCAGCCAAAGTGACTCCGGAAACATGGGGATCTCTTATCTCGCATTTGAAAGCCGAGACAGGCCGCAAGGGCAAGGGCCTGTTCATGCCGCTGCGTCTGGCTCTGACGGGACAGCAACACGGCCCGTCCATGGATGACATGCTGCAATTGCTCGGCGCGGAAAAAGCTAAGGCGCGCCTGCGGGGGCAGGCGGCGTAAGCTCTCAGTTTCGTGAATCTTTATTGATGCTTCTGCTTGTTAGCAGGCAGTATAATTGATGATGAGAGTCACCATGACCCAATCGAAAATATTAAAACCTGCATTATTCATTACCCGGATTCTTATATTTCTATTCCTACTGCCCTGGCAAACCCTGAGATTCACCAATCATGACGGTGCGGCGGGAATTGCGAATAAATACTATAAGATTTCAACACTACCGCCCGCAATTGGTCTGGCGATCGGCGTCTTCATGATGGTTTTGCTTTTGGCCTTTGTGACAGGCTTTAAAAAAACTTACAGCTATGGAGTCGTCTTCCTACTGCATGCGGCGGGAACTATCATGACGATTGGCATTCTTTTGCCGCCTTATCCCAGTCCGCAACGGCTGTTTCTGGCTGCAATGCCAACGGCTGGTGCGATGCTGCTTCTCTGGGTCCTGCGCAAAGAGGATACACTGCTCAGCTTTGGCGGAAAATTTGGCTAAAAACTTAGGGGTAATCCCGAACGGCGGCTGGTCGCTGACTTCACCTAAATGTGAAGAAGCCAATGACCAGCCCACCTAATTCAGACGCGATCGTGGGATGATGCGACTAATGTGTCTGGTGTATGAGTTGGGATGTGAGCACCAGAGACAATTAGGGTTTTATACTATCGGTTGTATTTTGTCACGAGGTATTTTCGAAAAAATCAAACCTGGTTACTTTTTGGTTAAGCCGGAGATTGATGTGATTCCTCACCCTCTAATCTCCATGAGGTCGCCAAGAAAAGATACTGGTCAGCATGATGCGGTAAATCGGATCGAGTAACAGGACAGCCGCCAGAACGGCGATGCCCCATATCCAATGCTGACCCGTGACAATCAACCAAATCATAATGGCAATGGCGGCCGGGTAGAACAAAAAAGCCCGTGTGAATCGCCAAATTCCTGTGAAAATTTGACGATTCATACCTCAAGGTCACGCGGCAGGATCAAATCCCTGAATGTCCACGCCGCTGGGTCCAACCAGTCGGATTTCTCATTTTTCTTACGTATAAGCACAGTACACGCCCCGGTCGGGTAGTCATGGGGCTGGCCGGTGAAATAGCGATGAAGCTCTGACCAACCGGGATTATGCCCCAGCAACATTAGGGCGCCTGTCGGTTCAATTTGTTGTCCGCAAACCCGCAAGACGGTTTCAGCGCTCGCGTGGTAAAACTCGGAATTATAATTGACTGCCTGCGCACCTGGAATGGCGCGAATCAAACGCATGGCGGTTTGACGTGTGCGGGTCGCATCTGAGGACCAAATAATGTCGGGTGCAAAGCCTCTTGCCGTCAATGCTGCGCCAACGGCACTCGCGGCGCGTTCGCCGCGGTCATTTAAGGGGCGCTCATGATCAGTCAATTCGCCGTCTGACCAAGACGATTTTGCGTGGCGCATAAGCAAGAGACGAGACAACATAATCGCGTCATGCCTTTATTCAGGCTCATAGACAATCCCGATACGTTATTTGTTTGTCTTGGGCGCGACGCCGCAAGCCATGCTTTACCCCTAGCGCGCCTCGCACTATAGCGGGCGAAACCTGCTATTAATAACAAAGTCCTTTCCATGTTCGATATAAAAGCCATTCGCGAAAATCCCGAAGAATTTGATCGCCTCTGGGCGAAGCGGGGCCTAGAGCCACAATCCAAAAAAATCCTCGATCAGGACAAGCTTATCCGAAAGGCGATGCAGGTCGTTCAAGAGGCCGAAGCAGCTCGCAATAAATCATCCAAACTCATCGGCGCGGCCATGGGGAAGGGCGACAAAGAGGAAGCCGAGCGCCTAAAAACAGAAGTTGCCGGTGCGAAGAATGTCATCGCGGCTATGGGCGCGCAAGTCGAGAGCGAGAAAGCCATATTGAATGACACGCTTTCCAGCCTCCCGAACCTGCCATTCCATGAAGTGCCTGACGGGGAGAGCGAAGACGATAATGTCGAGCTGTCCAAATGGGGCCAGCCGCGAGAGTTTTCTTTCACTCCGAAAGACCATTCTGATTTGGGCGAAGCGCTCGGCCTGATGGATTTTGAGACAGCCGCAAAAATGAGCGGCAGCCGCTTCGTCGTTTTGCGCGGCGCGCTCTCACGCATGGACCGTGCTCTCGCAGCATTGATGCTGGATATGCAAGTGGAGGAGGGGTTCGAGGAAACCAGCCCACCGCTTTTGGTTAGAGCAGAAGCTCTGTTTGGCACAGGTCAATTGCCAAAGTTTGAAGAGGATTTGTATAAAACGCAACGTATCCAACCCAAATTCGCTATGTCATCTATAGACGATTTAAAGAAATTGAATTTGGGTGAGATTGGCACTGACTATGTCGGCAATATCACAGATTACATGGAGCACTCTGACTTCAGTTATATGAGTTCCCCCGAGCAGCAAGGGATCCCAAACGAACGACAGAAAGTATGGAGTATTGACTCGGAAAAATTGAATACAATCATCCCAGGTCACTTCCTCATCCCAACTGCCGAGGTTTCCCTTACCAACACTGTCCGAGAATCCATCCTTGATGCCGACATTCTCCCTAAACGCATGACGGCTCATACGCCCTGTTTCCGGTCTGAGGCGGGCTCAGCGGGACGGGATACAACGGGTATGATCCGTCAGCACCAATTTAACAAAGTCGAGCTGGTCACGATTTGTAAGCCTGAGGAGTCCGAAGCCGAGCATAAGAATATGTTGCGCTGTGCGGAGGCTGTTTTGCAAAAGCTGGAGCTGCCTTATCGCGTCGTTGAACTTTGCACAGGCGATCTCGGATTTGGCGCGCGAAAGACTTATGACATTGAAGTCTGGCTCCCAAGCCAAGACACATACCGCGAAATTAGCTCCATCAGCAACTGCGGAGACTTCCAAGCTCGCCGCATGAACGCACGTTACAAACACGCCGAGAAAGACAATCGTTTTGTGCATACGCTGAACGGGAGCGGCTTGGCAGTGGGTCGAACATTGGTCGCGGTGCTTGAGAATTACCAGAATGAAGACGGCACGATTACGGTGCCGGAGGCGTTGGTTGGGTATATGGGCGATGTTGAGGTGATCTGGTGAGGGACGGAAGACACATCTTCTCCCATAGGGAGAAGATGGGCGCGCAGCGCTCGGATGAGGGGTCAGATGTCGAGAATCATGACGCCCCATCACCATATGACCCCTCATCCCCCCTTCGGGGACCTTCTCACCATGGGAGAAGGGGACGAATGTGAAAATCCTCCTCACTAATGATGACGGCGTTAACGCGCGTGGCATCTCTGTCCTTCGAGAAATCGCTCTCCAGCTCTCTGACGATGTTTGGACCTGTGCGCCGGACTCCGAACAATCAGCGGCGTCCCGTGGGGTATCGTTGCATAATCCGGTCCGTCTGCGTAAACTGGAAGGCCGCATTTATTCCGTCACGGGCACGCCCACGGATTCCGTCATTGTCGCGATGAAGGCCCTCATGCCCGATAGCCCGCCCGACCTTATCCTATCGGGTGTCAACCGCGGCCAAAATCTCGCCGAAGACGTCACCTTTTCCGGCACGGTTGCAGGCGCGTTGCAGGGTATGCAAATGGGCGTCCCGTCCATCGCGCTGTCCCTCGCGCGCGGGTTTCAGGGGGCGCAGAGCTTGCCGTGGGAAACGGCGTTGGCACATGGTCCCGCTACGATTAAAACGCTGCTCGACAAGGGTTGGGCGTCCAATGTTGTGCCTAATGTCAACTTTCCCGATACTGCGCCGGACGCCGTCAAAGGTCTGCAATATACACGTCAGGGCCATCGCGATTTTCAAATGACGGGCGTGGACCGCCGTGCCCATCCACGCGGTGGTGAGTATTTTTGGCTGACTTACGGGGCAAAGAAATCCAACCCCGCCCAAGGCACCGACCTTCGCGCCATTTATGATGGCTATATTAGCGTCACGCCGCTTCATACCGACTTGACCCATGAGGACAGCCTGTCCAGTTTTAACGCATGAGTATAGACCCGGGCCTCATTGATATGATTATGCGACTTCGCAGTCGCGGAATATCCTCCAACAGTGTTTTGCGCGCAGTAGAGCTCGCGCCGCGTCGATATTTTGTGCCGCCCGAGAAGCGCAGTGTGGCCTACGACGCCGTCAATGTCCCCATAGCCTGCGGGCAGACTTTACCGCCGCCGATGACCGCCGCGCTGCTGGCGCAATTGCTGGATGTGAACCCGGATCACAAAGTGCTCACTCTGGGTTTGGGCAGCGGATATTTGGCCGCTATCTTATCCAATATGGCGACGCGTATTTACACAGTCGAACGCTACAAAACTCTCATCAAAGAGGCGGACGAACGGTTTCGATCGCTGGATATTTATAATGTTGTGACCCGGCATGGCGACGGGCGCTATGGGTGGCCGGGGCAAGCGCCGTTTGACCGCATCGTCATAGGATACGCTTTGCGCGCGGAACCCGAAGCTGTTTTAAAGCAACTCGCTCCCGGGGGTAAAATGCTTGCGGTCATCGACGGGATGTTGACGTCTTTTGAGAAGCCCCGGACCAAAATCAGCGTTACAGAATTGATGCCGCTCGATCTTGATATGGTTGAGGCCGGAAAGTCACGCACGCTTTAAGGAAATCTTATGTCCGATAATCATCACAATATCCACTATATCGAACTGCCCGCTTTGTCAGTTGCAGCGATGAAAGCGTTTTACGGGGAAGCCTTTGGTTGGACCTTTACCGATTACGGTCCGCAATATGCCGCGTTTCACGGGGCAGGGATTGAGGGCGGTTTTGATGAAAGCCAAGACTATATCGCGCCGAACAAACCCGGTGCGTTTGTCATTTTATATTCCGACGATTTGGATGCCTCACAGCTGGCCGTGAAAAAAGCAGGCGGAGAAATTTGCGTCGAGACGTACAGCTTTCCCGGCGGCAAACGCTTCCATTTTAAAGATCCGTCCGGGAATGAATTGGGTATTTGGACGGAAGTGAAATCGGAGTAACGCCTCGCAAAATCAACACAATACTGCCGTCTTGAGGTCAGACTCGTGCCTGCTTTGCAGTTAGATAGAGTTCCATGATTGATCCACTCATTTACCTGCATGATCGCCGCGTGGCTTTGCGAACGCACGTTGTTAAGGGGCCGTGGTCTCTGGGGGGCTATGAGTTTGTAGCTTTTGGGATAAAGCAAGGTTGGGCCTGTTTGTTCGGCGGGCTGATGCTCTCGCTTATATTGCTGACCTATCTGTTTTACCCCGCAGATGCGGCGCTAGCGCGATATGATTTCCTCACAATCGGGGCCATTCTCATTCAGCTAGGCATGTTGGCGTTTCGATTAGAGACCTGGAATGAGGCCAAGGTGATTTTTGTATTCCATATTGTCGGCACCGTCATGGAGATATTTAAGACCCAAGTTGGCAGTTGGGTTTATCCGGAAGAGAGCCTGTTACGCATCGTTAATGTGCCGCTATTCTCGGGGTTCATGTATGCTTGTGTCGGGAGTTATATTGCGCGGGTGTGGCGTCTCTTCGATTTCAGATTTGACCGCTTTCCGCCGCTTTGGATGCAGGGCGTTTTAGCCGGATTAATCTATGTGAATTTCTTCACACATCATTATCTTCCCGACATACGTATCGGGCTCTTTATCGCCGCCGCAGTCCTTTACGGACCCTGTATGATTTGGTTCAAACCGGATGAAGCTCATCGTCCTATGCCTTTACTAATCGGGCTGGGTTTGGTGGCGCTTTTTATTTGGATAGCCGAAAATATTGGAACCTTCACTAAAACTTGGGCTTATCCGGGGCAAGAGACCCAGTGGCAAATGGTCAGTTTGGAAAAAATGGGCAGCTGGTTTCTACTGATGATTATCAGCTTCGTATTGGTCGCGGCCCTGCACCGACTTAGAGATTGAATTTTCGTGCGATCCCCAGAGCGAAAAACACGCCAGTATCCGCCCCATCCGCGGCCAGAAGAATGGGACTGTCATCTGCGTCATTTGCAAACCAGCGGTGCGAGCCAATGGCTGTGATTACGTAATCATCGCTGAGTTCGTACCACGTCACAAGATTGACGGAATATCCAAAAATCCCTGAGTCCAAATCATTCACGGTGAGGCCTGAGGCGTTGGACTGCTCTTGGGTGATGCCAAAAAAGCTCTGATTGTGATCGGCACTGCCCCAGCTCAGGGAGGCTGAAGGCTGAATTTTCAATTTACCCAGAGGCAAGAAGGTTCCAACCGATGCATTTACAACAGCGCCGTCATGTCCGCCCGCAATGTCTTGACCGGCGTCCAGCCGGACGCCCACAGGACCAAATGTGCCGCGAACATAGCCGCCCGCCAAAACACTAAAGTCAATATCCTCGAGCCCTGTCAGTGTAGGGCTGTCATCTGATTCACGGCCGCCTTGGTAAGTTAGATTTGGCCCGGCGCGAAGCGACCATTTTCCAAGGCCTTGACCCGTGCCGGTTTCCAGCACGCGGTAAGAGAGCGAGGTTCCGAATAAATCAATGCCCTTATAATTCTGAACGCTGACATAGGGCAGGGCGCCAAAATCCTCTTGCCCTGAACCCAAATATTCCGAGCTATAAGTTGTGAGGCCTCCTAAAAAGGCCACGCCTTTCTCATCGCTCTCATTTGAAACTTCGCTCTGTGCAAAAGCGTGCGCCGATGCGGCGATGGAGACTGTAAGTGCGAGGACAAATGTTTTCATGAGAGTGGTCCTAACGCGAGTAGTTCGTCTTTCCAGTCACAAATCTCTGAAATCAGGTCATATATATGTGAGCACCTCACAAGCACAGGGACTATGCGCCCGCACGCCAATGAATTTTGCGACTATGAAATCTAAGCCTTAAACGGCGGAAGCTCTGCTTGCGCTTTTTTAGTCAGTTTGCTTCGAATGATCTTATAGCTCTCAGTCAGGCGGTGCCTTAGCTCATCCTCATTGGTCTCGAACGGGAGTAAAACCCAGGAGCGGTGAAAATAGGGGGCTTTGGTTCCAACGCCGACTTCGATTAGCATTTGCGCGGTTTCGATGCTTTCGGTTTTTACCGAAACACCCGGTGTCACGGCGCCAATGCTTGCGAACATCTTGCCGCCGACTTTCCACGCGTCATGCCGTTGACCCTCGTCATTCATAGCGGCCCAAGGGTCGGACACCTCCGCGCCCGGAAATTCTGCGCAAATAGCGTTGATGAAATCACGGTCCATGGCGTCAATCTCCATATGTGAACCAAGGGCAAATCGGGTCGCCGGATTTGGTGTGGGTCACCTCCCATATCGGAAAATGAGCCCGGTAAACCTTCACGTCTCCATCGGGAAACTTCACGTAGTAATTTGCGCTATCAGAGCCGGTAACAACCTGTCTTGTGACTGTTTCTGTGCTATTTAGGTTCGTGCTTCTTGAAAGACCAGTTTTTGCATCGCATTGATATGGATTGTTCGAGCCAAAATCGTAAGTTATGTCCGCTGCGACCGTGTTAAAATGACTCATCGATAATATCGAACAGGGGGGCGCGTCTTCTATCTTCGCCATTGCGTCCGCACTTTCGCGGGCGAAATCCGATTTTTTGTCCATGCGTTCCATCGTGCTTGTGAAAGTTGGGGGAATTCTCTCTCCGGTCCTGGATTCCAAATCAGCTGAGTCCAGAACGCTTTCGCCCTGATTGTTTACCCAAATCCCGTCCCCGTTGAGGTAGCCAATCTTTTGTTCAATCAAATAATAGGCAGGCCTTTGTACCTTGGCCTTATCAATATACGGGTGAATTTTAGAGGGCGTATAGCTCCAGTCTTCAAACTTCGGCTCGAATAATACGGGTTGAAGTCCGCTCTTTGTCAGGGTCGAACAGACTTCGAACGGTTTATTCGACCATGGGGCGTCATGAAGTGTATAGCCCGCTGACCCGGCAATCGCCAGCGAGTGGCTGGATAGACATGCCACTAGGAACAAATAAAGTCTCATACACGCAAGTTAGCACTAATTCTTAAGCCTCCGCAAACCGATTGAAAATCCCGCTTCGAAGGCCGCCGCGGGCTTCTTGATTAGTCTTTGAATACCACGCGCATATCTATAAAGAGGCGGTTCTTGAACGTGCTTTCTGGCTGCGTCTAAAATGACGTTGTTCCCGAAATTACGCCACCACTTAGACCTGCCTAAAAGATCGAGCGATATGACAAAGACGACACCTGACATCATCTACACAATTGTTGACGAGGCGCCTGAATTGGCTCGCAATTCTCTTCTGCCGATCATTACCGCTTTCGCCAGCGCAGCAGACATCAAAGTTGAAACCCGCGATATTTCATTGGCCGGACGTATCTTGTCTCTTTTTCCCGATCTTTTGTCCGTTGACCAACGTGTTTCAGATGATTTGGCGGAGCTCGGAAAGCTCGTCAAAACACCCGGCGCGAATGTCATTAAATTGCCGAATATATCGGCGTCGGTTCCCCAGCTTCAAGAAGCGATTAGTGAGCTGCAATCCCAAGGCTATCCGATCCCGAACTATCCGACCGATCCGAAATCAGCCGCTGAGAAAGCCGTGCGCGCCAAATATGACAAGATAAAGGGCTCTGCCGTGAACCCGGTTTTGCGCGAAGGCAACTCCGACCGCCGTTCGGCTAAAGCCGTCAAAAATTACGCCAAAGTCAATCCCCACCGCATGGGCGAGTGGACAGCAGATAATAAAACGACCGTCGCCTCCATGCCGGGGAATGATTTCTTCGCGAATGAGAAATCCGTGACCATCACCTCCGCGCAGGCTGGCGGCGCGAAAATCATCTTCACAGATAAATCCGGTAAAGAGACTGTGCTGAAGGACGGCTTGTCATACGAAGCGGGCACAATCGTTGACGGGACGTATATGTCAGCCAAGGCCCTGCGCGATTATATTAAAGCGGAAGTCGCTTCCATTGAGCCGGGCGTTTTGTTCTCGGTTCACCTCAAGGCGACCATGATGAAAGTTTCTGACCCCATTATTTTCGGTCATTTCGTTTCAGTCTATCTTGAAGACTTCCTCGCCAAGCATGGCAGTAAACTTGATTTCAATCCGAACTCCGGGATCGGAACGCTTGAAAAACTTATCGCCGGAAATCCTGCGATGGAAGCGGATTTGAAAGCGGCTCTCGCGGCGAAACCCCCGCTCTACATGGTCAATTCGGATAAGGGCATCACCAATCTGCACGTCTCGTCCGACGTGATTATTGATGCGTCCATGCCCGCCGTTATCAAAGCGGGCGGCATTGGTTGGGGCCCTGACGGCGAGCCCGCGAATACGAAATGCTGCATCCCAGATAATTGCTATGCGCCGATTTATCAGGAGACTGTCGCCTATTTTAAGGAGAACGGAAAACTGGACGTCACCACTTGCGGCGCGGTATCCAATGTCGGGCTGATGGCGCAAAAGGCCGAAGAATATGGGTCCCACCCGACGACCTTCACGGCCAGCGCAGATGGCAAAATTTCCATCGTGTTGGAGAATGGCAAGACCATTATTAGCCACGGCGTTGAAGCGGGCGACATTTGGCGCTCTTGCACAGCCAAAAAAGCGCCAATTTTGGATTGGATCAAACTTGGCATTGAGCGTTTTGATGCGACGGGATTGGCGGCCTTCTGGCTGGATGAAAACCGCGCCCATGACGCGGAGCTTATCAAATATATCAAACCTGCTCTTGCTGAGGCGGGCAAAGACATCCCTATTCTCGCGCCCCGCGAAGCGACGCGTTACACGCTGGAAGAAATGACAAAGGGCAAAGATGTTGTGACGATCACGGGCAATGTGCTGCGGGATTATCTGACGGACCTGTTCCCAATTCTGGAACTCAACACTTCGGCCAAAATGCTCTCCATCGTGAAACTCATGAATGGCGGCGGATTATTCGAAACCGGGGCAGGCGGGTCTGCGCCGAAACATGTTGAGCAACTCGTAGAAGAAAATCATCTTCGCTGGGACAGCTTAGGCGAGTTCTGCGCATTGGGCGAAAGCTTCAACTTCCTCGCGACAAAGAACCGTCCGAAAGCGGCTGTGCTAGGCGCGGCCGTTGAGCGCGCGACAGAGTTCTTGTTGGTTGAGGGTCACTCTCCGGGACGTAAAGTCGGCGATAATGATAACCGGACATCCCACTACTGGTTTGCGCGCTACTGGGCCGAAGCGATCTCGCTGCAATATGACGATAAGGAGCTGAAAGCCCATTTCGCAGAAATTGCGAAACAGCTCGTGGAGAATGAAGAGACAATCTTGAAAGAGCTGCAAGCGGGCGAGGGCAATCCGGTTGATCTCGGCGGATATTACCACTCAGACGCGGATTTGACGGCAATGGTCATGCGTCCGTCGGCGACTCTGAATGCTATTATTGGGTAGCACAAAGGCTCATCAATAATTTCAAAAGCCCGCTACAAAATTTCGCAGCGGGCTTTTTTAATCTGATCTGTTTATCTGGTAGTCTGCCGACGTTGCCACTCAAATGGCGGCAATTCGATAGTTCGGTCGGGGTTTTCATCCCAGATTGGATCAAACCCGTGTTGTCTGAGTATCTCGACCGCTTTGCGCCCAATAGCAACAGCACTGTCGTTTTCGCCAAAGCCGCCGAAGCGAATATTAAGCCCCACACCGAATAAGACACCTTCTACATCTTGACGATGATAAAAAACGCCGCCTTTGGCCGTTTTGCCACTTTCATGATAGAGTTCACCCAGATCGCCCCAGCCATCACTCTGCGTGTATCCCGCATCCTCCAAAGCGATGAGACCTTGCGCATTCATCGCGGTAAAGGCGGACGTCAGGCGGTCATTGGGCGTTACCTTAGGGAAGCCCGCTTCGCGCGTTTTTTGTTTCGCCAGCGCCCCTTTCATTTCAGTTCGCCAACCGGAATGATAATTTAGTCCTTCATCCTCGACAATCTCTTGCAAGTCTTCAAAGATGGTGTCGAGATCAGCAAAGCCAGACCTCGCCTGGATGTCTATCCATTCGCGAACATGATCGAGACTTGCGGGATCAGCCTTGGGTGCGGAAGTCGGCTGGGCGTCCGTCGTTTCAGAAGATGGCTCGACCCGTGCGGCCGAGGGCGTCTCGACTTGTGCATCTGAGGGTGATTTGGCGGAAGCATCAGAACGCTTCAGCCAGGATTTTATTTTATCGAATAGCATTTTGACCTATGTCATTTTCCGTTCAAAATTCTCGGCAATCGCTTCCAAATAACCTTCCGTTGTTAGCCAGCCTTGCTGGTCGCCGACGAGGAGGGCGAGGTCTTTTGTCATTTGGCCGCCTTCGACCGTGTCGATGACGGTCTTCTCGAGACCTGTGGCGAATTCGACCAGCTTCTGATTATCGTCCAACTTGCCGCGATGTGCGAGACCGCGCGTCCACGCGAAGATTGACGCCGTTGAGTTGGTCGAGGTCGACTCACCCTTCTGGTGATTGCGATAATGGCGAGTCACCGTGCCATGGGCCGCTTCGGCTTCCATCGTCTTTCCATCCGGCGTCAACAGGAAGGAGGTCATCAGGCCGAGAGAGCCAAAGCCTTGCGCTACTGTGTCGGATTGCACATCGCCGTCATAGTTCTTGCACGCCCAGATATATCCGCCCGACCACTTCATAGCTGCTGCCACCATGTCGTCGATCAAACGATGCTGATATTCGCCGCCAAACTCTTCGAACTTCTCCGCAAATTCCGTGTCGTAGATCTCTTGGAAGATGTCTTTGAAACGGCCATCATACTTTTTCAGGATTGTATTCTTTGTTGACAGATAGACCGGCCATTTACGCTGTGTGCCATAGTTGAAAACGGCCCGCGCGAAATCGCGGATGGATTGGTCGAGGTTATACATACCCATCGCCACACCGGCTTCGGGGAAGTCAAAGACTTCGCGTTCGATTTTCTCGCCGTTCTCGCCTTCCCATGTCATCGTCAACTTACCCGCTGATGGCACGAGGAAATCCGTCGCTTTATATTGGTCACCAAAGGCGTGGCGGCCAATGACGATAGGCTGTGTCCAACCCGGGACGAGGCGCGGAACATTGTTACAGATGATGGGCTCGCGGAACACAACACCGCCGAGGATGTTACGGATCGTGCCATTTGGAGAGCGCCACATCTTCTTGAGATCAAACTCTTCGACGCGTTGCTCATCCGGTGTAATCGTCGCGCATTTAATGCCGACATTGTGTTTCTTAATGGCATTGGCGGCATCAATCGTAATTTGGTCATCCGTGGCATCACGCGATTGGATGGACAAGTCATAGTCAAGCAGGTCAATGTCGAGGTAAGGGTGTATCAAACGCTCCTTGATCATGTCCCACATAATGCGAGTCATCTCGTCGCCATTCATGTCGACGACCGGGTTGGTGACCTTGATTTTAGCCATGTTATCCTCATTAAGCGTGCAAGTTGAAATGTTGGGTCGGGCCTAACATCTGTCAGTCACAAACGAAAGCCACGATTCATGGGCAAAGCCGTCAAGGACCAGCTAGGACGCGTCATTGAGCGTGAGACCGCACCGCAGCCTGCGGTTATTCTCGTGCGCCCGCAGCTCGGTGAAAATATAGGCGCGGCTTGCCGGGGCATGTTGAACTTTGGCCTGACGGAGCTCCGCTTGGTCGCGCCGCGTGACGGTTGGCCCAACCCGGCGGCGGACGCCATGGCGGCGGGTGCGGTTGAGCTTATCGAGAACGCCAAGCTGTTCGAGACCGTGGATGAGGCCGTGGCGGATTTGTCCTTTGTGTTGGCGGCGACGGCAAGGCGGCGAGAGCTGGAAATACCTGTCGTAGGGACAGAAACGATTGGCGCGGAAATGCGGGCCAAAATAGAGCAGGGCGTCGGTGTCTTATTCGGCCCTGAAAAGGCGGGACTGACGAATGCAGATGTCGTCTTTGCCGATAAAATCCTGACCTATCCTGTCAATCCTGCGTTTCAATCCCTTAACCTCGCGCAGGCCGTGAACGTGTTCGCATTTATTTGGGCGCAGAGCCAAGGCGTGACCGTTCCGGATATATTTGACGATGTCCGCAGCGAGGTCGCCCCGCGCGAAGAGCTTACGCGCCTGTTCGATCACTTGGAAGATGAACTCGACAAAGCCGGGTTCTTTTTCCCCGCCGCCAAAAAACACCTCATGCAGCAAAACATCCGCGCGCCCCTAACGCGCGCGCAGATGAGCGAGCAGGAAGTGCGGACCTTTAGGGGGATTATTAAGGCCCTCGCGAAAGGGCGAGGGAAGGCGCGCGGGGGCTGAAGGAGGATAAAAACTAACAAGCTAGATGTTGGTGGCTTGATAATAGCAAGGACACGCATCTCTATCGAAATGACTTTAGGGCATTCTACGTGAAGAGTCTGGGCCTAAAGGGCGGGCGCCAAGCTTTTGACCATTTTGACAAATTTTGCTGAACTAACGGGTTTGTGCATTTTAATGACGTCCTTAAAACGCGGCGAAATAATCTCGGCACTTCCGTAACCCGTTACAAACGCAAAGGGGACATTCTTATTCATCAATTCAAGAGCAAGCCGTTCACTTGTCGTGCCGTCACCCATATTTATATCAAGAATGGCAATATCGGGATTCGAATCCGCAAGACAGGTCAAGGCCGACGACACATTTGCACATGGTCCGACAATTTCAAAGCCGTTCGCCTCGAGCATTGCGGCCAAGCTAAAGGCAATTAATTGTTGGTCATCTACGATTAAAACTTTGGGTGATGCTGTCATTTATTTAACTCTTCGTGTGGGAGGCTCAAATTAAAAAATAATCCCTCAGATGTAATCTCATAGTTTACTCTACCTTGAACTTCGGCTGCAACAATCTTTGACAATAAAAAGCTTCCAAATCCACCTCTGGGTTGCCCTTGCGGTGTAGTTTTAAGGTCACCTTTTTCTGCCCAACTAAACTTCGCAATCCCATTTTTGAGGGACGTCGTAATTTCGACTTTTCTATTTGGCTCACTTAAAGCCCCGTGCTTGCAAGCATTTGTCACAAGCTCGTGAATAGCCATCGATATGATTCGAACATGTGATGGGGAAATAAAGAGAGAGGGACCCTTGAGATCATAAAGCTCTTTTTTAGACCCGACATAGGCAAGAAATTCTTTTTCAACGATGGTTTTAATATCAATGCTTTCCCCTTCATTCCGATTGACCAAGGTATGTGTGTTTGACATCGATAACATCCGATCCTCTAGCGAAAGGATGTAGCTTTCTATATCGTTATCTTTCGGTTTAGAGAGCCTGATAACGGACAAAACGGTGGCCAGCGTATTTTTAACGCGGTGCTGAAGCTCATCAATTAGAAGCTTATTCTTTTCCTCTAATTTTCGATGTTCCGTTACGTCGCGTATCGTGCCTAGTAAAAGCGCTGGAGCCCCCTCTTCAAAGGTGCAAGTCGCTACGGTGCGCACCCACCGCATGGGCTCTCCATTGCGGGGAATGACCCGATATTCTAAATCAAATAATCCGCCCGTTTTGGGGTCAAACGCTTTAATCATCATTTCATTGTGCTTGTCTACATCGTCGGGATGGAGACCTGCGATCACAGTCTCATAGGTAATCTCTTCATTATAGGGTATTCCCCAAATTTTACCTACGCGAAGGTCCCAATGCGTTCTCTCTGTTTGCGGCTCATATTCGAAAATGCCGACATGAGCAGCTTCAAGTGCGGCTGATAAGCGATCAACTTGAATGTCGGAAATACGCACGTTTTCGGATATAGGGGTTTTTTCAACGTCAGGCACAATACTGGATCCCGCGTTTCTAAATATGAAGCTATTCAAAACGGACGCGAAAACTAGTTACGAAACGGTTGGCTCTATTTCAAGGTCAAACACACGATGAAAACAATAGAAATCAATAAGAGAATCAATAATGTTAATGACGATGTAGAATAATAACATGGTGGAATCATGAAGCACATTTTAATAATGGAAGATAATGCGCTTCTTGCCCATGATTGGGGTGCAATGTTTGAGCTCAACGGTCACAAAGTAACCCTGACTCATAATGGAACTGATGCGGTCACGCATCTTAAAAAAACAAAATTCGACCTCGTGATTACGGATATATTCGTCCCGAATGAAAAAGGCGGGCTTCATGTCGTTGGAGAGATTCTAAGAATGAGAAGAGGTGCGCCGCCCATCATTGCGGTGACGGGTATAAAAAGATTCAAAGATGACGCAGAGACAACGAACTTTTTCTTGCGGCAAGTTGAGCAGCTAGGCGTGTCTTCAACTATTGAAAAACCTTTCGCCGCAGCAGATCTTCTGGTGAAAGCTCAGGAGTTCTGGGACATACCTTAAAGACGATCAGTCTATCCGGTTCAGACCAAATGATGGCTTGCTATTTGAGCGTCTGAGTTGCTCAGTTTTCGACCATCAATGTTTTCAGTCTTCGGCATACTCCGCTTGCGCCAGTTTTATCAGCAAGGCGGTTAGTATGGCGACATGACTGTTTTTATTCGTCCAGGTTCCCATAAATGAATGGCCACCCGCGCTTATTCCGCCCCGTTCTCGCGAGGCCACTTTACACTCTGCCCGAATTACGGCACGCCGCATCCGTGACCCGATATATTCACATATCCCATGACGTTTCCTTGGCGCAGCATGTCTTGCGGAATTGGTTGACTGGGCACGCCTAGATTTATCTTCTCCTGACGACCCTCATCACCCCTTTAGGACGAAGACCATGGACAGACAAAAATACGAAAAAATCATGCGCGGCGCGGGCGATCTTGATTACGAAATCTACCTCAATACCAAACAGCTCCTCGCATGCCAGCAAGAACCGGACGAGCTCTGTAACCCCGATGAGCTACAATTCATGATCGTGCATCAGGTTGAAGAGCTTTGGATGAAGCTGATGGCGACCACGCTGCTCGATATCAATGAGGAAATGCGGGCAGGGCGAACACTGAAGGCGCTAACGCTGTTTCGGCGCGTACATATTTGTCAGGAAATGATGACGTCCCAGCTCGTTTTATTGGAGACGATGTCGCCGAAAGATTATCAGGAGATCCGGTTGAAGCTCGGCAATGGCAGCGGTCAGGAAAGCCCTGGTTTCCGTGTGCTACTGAAAATGCCGGCAGATCTCTGGGAGACCTATGAGGACATCTATCTCGAAGGCGGATCGCGCACGCTGGAACAAATTTATGATAGCGAATATGCCCACGACGAAGCCTATATGATTGCAGAAGCCTATGCCGAATTTGACGAACAATTTCAAAAATTCCGCAATGCGCATATGCAGCTCATCTACCGCTCTATCGGGGTGGCAGCAAATTCTCTGAAAGGTCGGCCCGTTGAAATTCTCAATGAGGGTCTTCGGCAGAAATTCTTCCCGGCGCTATGGCAGGTCCGTGCAGAAATGACGGATCGTTGGGGCGGAACCTACGGCAAAAAACGCGACAAGCTCTCCAAAGATGCGTGAGCATTTCCACGTTCCGGATAATTACTTCCTCTCGCACAGCGTGGGTTGCCTTCCGAGGATGAGCCCTGACGCGCTGACAGCGGGTCTTTTGAGTCCGTGGATGTCGGGTGAAAATTGGGCGTTTTGGATGGAGGAACTGGAAGGATTTCGAGCGGGTCTCGCGCGGCTTTTGGGCGTGACCACTTCCACCATTTGCCCACAAGTCAACGTCTCCAGCGCGCTGACGAAAATCTTGTTCAGCCTGCCCAAACGGGACGGGCGTGATGTGATATTACTCTCCAAGATGGACTTTCCGACGGTTGGGTTTGCCGCGAAACAGGCAGAGTATCTGGGTTATAAATTGCAATTTATCGAAGGCGACCCGTCCGACTACCAATTATGGGATGAGGCCATAACAGATCGTGTGGCCTTCGTCTTGGTGACCAATGCCTTGTCAAATACGTCGCACCTCCTACCCGTTGAGAGCATCTGTACCAAAGCGAAAGAGGTGGGCGCAATTTCTGTTGTTGATATTGCGCAGTCGTTTGGGGCGGTCCCGGTGGATGTGGCCATATGGGATCCGGATTTCGTAATCGGGACGGGGGTGAAATTCTTATGTTTCGGGCCCGGCGCCTGTTTTCTCTATGCGTCTGAAAATATGTTATCCAAAAGCCGGCCGTTAGATGTCGGGTGGTTCTCGCACGAGAATCCGTTTGAGATGGACATTAAGGATTTTAGATACGCGCCCGACGCCATGCGGTTTTTCGGCGGCACGCCGTCACCTGCGCCTTATGTATTGGCGAATGCGGCGATCAAGCTATGGGAAGATATTGGCTTGGACACGGCGCATGATCGCATTCAAGGCCATCTAACTGCTCTCCACGAAAGGCTTCCCAACGGTGCGGTTGTGTCGCCCATGGAAAGCGACAAAAGAGGCGCAACCCTTGTGTTGGCCAACAGCTATGGCGATAAAATTCGTGATGATTTAACGGCCGCAAACATAAAGTTCGACCAACGCAAACAAGGCTATCGCTTTTCCGTCCACGGCTACACGAGCGCGGGAGACATTGAGACACTTGCTAAGATATTTTCTCAATTAAATCGCTGAGATTAAGGACGGGGGGATGCGCAATCGAAATGATCTTCTCGCCTTAGATGATGACGCCTTATTGCGGCTTTGCCGTCAGGAGACTTACCGTGCATCCGGCCCCGGGGGACAACATCGCAACACAACGGATTCTGCTGTCCGTTTAACGGTCTTAGACGGAGCCGCCGTCGCATCTTGCTCAGATCATCGGTCCCAACATCGGAATCGCAGCGAGGCCTTGCGGCGTTTGCGCACGACCCTCGCAATAGACATTCGTATGCCCATTCCGCCCGGACAGGGGACGGAAATTTGGGAAGGTTCGTGGAAACTTGGCCGAAAAGATCGCCGCTATGCCGCATTCCTCGCGCATGTCCTTGATGTGATGGAACGCAACGAATGGGCGGTCGGCCACAGCGCCGAAGCGCTCGGCATTTCAACAGGGAAATTAGTGCGGGTTTTAGCGCATGACCCACCCGCTTGGAATGCCGTAAATCAAGCGCGGGGGAGATTGGGCCATGTGAATCTGCGGCGACCATAAGGCGTTCCAGCCCTATTGAAGGGGAGAATAGGGATGAACAGATTGGAAGCTATGGGTTCCATTTAGGTAATCTCGCTTTCTCATTCTTGCGCCCCATGTTACGCCCCGCGCAACATGACCGACTCCGCCCCCGCAACATTCGAAATTTTCCTGGTGACCCTGCCGGGATTGGAAGAGTTTCTTCTCGCTGAGGCGCGCGAGCAGGGGTTCAAAAAACCGCAGGCGATTTCCGGCGGCGTGTTGATACAAGGCGGATGGGGCGAGGTCTGGCGCGCGAATTTAGTCCTGCGCGGCGCATCCAAAGTCTTGGCCCGTATCGGCGAATTTCGCGCACATCATTTGGCGCAACTCGACAAACATGCGCGCAACTTTCCTTGGGCGGAGTTCCTTGCGCCCGGCCATTCTGTGAAAGTCGAAGTCAGCACAAATCGCAAGAGCGAGATCTATCATAGCGGCGCCGCGGAACAGCGGCTTGAGCGCGCAATATCCGAAACTCTCGGCGCGCGGATAGCGGAGCGTTTGGAAGATACCGATATTCTCATCAAAGTCCGTATCGCCCGAAACCTCGTCATCATCTCTTTGGAAACCTCCGGGACGGCGCTGCATAAACGCGGCTACAAGCAAGCCATGGGCAAAGCGCCGCTACGCGAAACGATCGCGGCCATGACGCTGCGGGCGTGCGGCTATAAGCGCAAAGAACCATTGCTGGACCCAATGTGCGGGTCCGGGACATATGTGATTGAAGCCGCCGAAATGGCCGGGAATTTGATGGCCGGGCGAGAGCGTAGCTTCGCCTTCGAAAAGCTGGTCAGCTATGACGCGGAAGCCGTGCAGAAAATGAAAGAGGATTGGTTCACACGAGAACCCGCCGCACATTTTTATGGCTATGATAAAAACGCGAGCGTTATCGAATCCGCGAAAGCCAACGCCGCGCGGGCAGGGGTTGGCGGGGCCTGTCAATTCTCCGCTCAGCCCCTCTCGAAACTCCAAGCCCCCGAAGGCCCGCCCGGCCTCGTCATCGTCAATCCGCCATATGGTGAGCGTATCGGGAATAAGAAAGAGCTCTTAGGCCTCTACCGCGAATTTGGCGATGTGATTCAGACGCGGTTCACGGGTTGGCGCGTCGGATTGGTCACATCAGATGACGCACTCGCGCAGGCAACAAAGCTAACATGGGCGAAGACGAGTGCGCCTATTCCGCATGGCGGATTGAAGATAAAGCTATACCAAACTGAGGGTTTGTAGGGGTCGAGGGGGAGGTGTTCATTAGCAGATGATACAGCTTAAACCTTAGATTGACGGCGCGAAATAGCTAGGCCATTATGATATAACAGCATTTGGATGTAACTATGGCGATTTTCAGGGCAATATTAGGATTATGGCTAAGTCTGACGATGTCAGCAATTGTCTATGCTAAACCCCTGGAGGTAAAGTCTCAGAACTTTATTCTTTATGGTAATATTGGCGAAGGTAGCGCGAAGACTTTACTGACTGAACTTGAGGATTACCGCGCTGCGATTTTGCAGCGAATGGGAGCCAGCAATCTTGGACCCGAAATAATTCCGGTCAGAATATATATCGCCGACGGACCTAAAGAGATTGAGAAATTAACTGGCGCGGTCGGTGCCGGCGGGGTTTACCGAACGAGCCTTGAAGGGCCCGTCTTTGTTTTGAATTCGCGTAGTGGTTTTCGACGCGGGAATAAAGCCCGCGCAATTGCGCTGCACGAATACACACACCATTTGCTTGCCAGCTTTACGACCACCACTTACCCGCGATGGTATTCTGAGGGATTAGCTGAATATCTCTCGACTTTCAAAACGAACAAGAAAGGCCATATCATTATTGGTCAGCCGGAGCAGGATCATGCTTACGCTCTCAAAAATATTAAATGGTTCCCTGTGGAGCGAATGTTGTCTTCTGTTCGGCGCTACCCCTATCCAAATGATAATTCGCGGAATACCCAAATCGCAAAATCTATATTCTATGCCCAAAGCTGGCTGGCTGTTCACTACATTCAATCAACACCGGGCTACCCTGCGAAGTTTGCGGCATATCTGGATCTGCTAAACCAAGCCAACACGCCTGAAAACGCTTTCGAGTCGGCCTTTGGCGAAACGCCTTCGGAATTTGGAGAAAAGCTCAAGACCTATCATAAGCGCAATCGCTATCTAACCGTAACCATCGCATTGCCCGAGACCCGGTCGCAGACTGAAATATCGGTTCGGGTCATGAGCAAATCTGAGCTGGCCTTTCACATGGCAGAGGCCATTCGCCATTTCGAGGCACATGAATCAGGCTTTGAAAAGGCTTTAGACTATTACGCAAAAGCTTCAGAGGATCCGGCATTGGCCGCTCGAATTAATGCCTCCAAGGCGCAGTTTTTAGGAGCTCTGGGGAAATATGACGAAGCGGTTCCGTTAATTGAAACGGCACTCGCAGGGAATCCGAAAGACACTGACCTAAACCGTGCCGCCGGAATACTTTGGCTTTTTCAAAATAAGAACGCTGAATCCTTCGATCAAAATACCGTTGTGAAAGCCAGAAAAGCGCTTGTCCGCGCGATGCAGCTCAACCCTGATAATGTGCCGGCTCATTTCTATTACGCGACGTCCTTCATCGACAGCTCCAGCAAACCCTCGAAACAAGCTGTGGCATCTGCGCAGACCAGCTTGGACTATTACCGCAGTGTCAATTTCGTTGAAAAAAACATGGCGCTGGCACATGTTTTGATAAAAGCGGACAAGGCAGATGAGGCCGTGCCTGCGCTGCAAAAAGCGATAGCGTGGTCAAACTCGCCCAGCCGGCGGCGCTATGCCAAAAGTCAGCTGGAAAGGGTGCAACTTGCAGAAAAAAACTAGGCGGAAGAGTCAAATTTTAAAGTGCATTTCCGCCAAATTTTTCAGGGACTGTTAGACTGTCTAAACAATGTGTTTGGTAAGCTGCCATCGTTTCGGAACGTTGCGCTCTTGAGCATACTGAAAGACCGAATTCAAATTACAATCCTCGTTTCGCAAAATTAAAGAATGTTCTAGAACAGTGCCTTACACCTAAGTTCAAGAGAATAATCCTCGATTCCAAAAGCTGTGATAGAGTGGACAAGTTCTTTCAGACATTGGACAGGTAGGAGCTCATCTGCTGGTCTGGAGGACGATGGGTCTGAGCGTTTTGGTGTGAGAACCGAAGAGGTGCCGGGGCTTTAGGAACGAGAGCCGACTAGTGGTTCCAAGTGGGCCAACTCTAG
>Ga0209187_1000890_pt1 | contig 41687 bp, 38 predicted proteins | sample BantaG_FD_187430 | JGI IMG/M metagenome (GOLD analysis project Ga0209187, IMG submission 187430) | Marine algal microbial communities from Bantry Bay, Ireland - BantryBay_4 metaG (SPAdes) (version 2) | ecosystem: Host-associated > Algae > Red algae > Unclassified | place: Bantry Bay, Ireland...
TTGGCGGAGAGAGAGGGATTCGAACCCTCGAACGGGTTACCCCGTTACATCCTTAGCAGGGATGCGCCTTCAACCGGACTCGGCCACCTCTCCAACCAATTTGCTGCACGCAGCAAATCGAAACGCAACTTTAGCGGCCAAATCGGTGGTTGCGCTCGCTAGTATCGATCCCGGAAGGATGGCAGAGCGGACGATTGCGATAGTCTTGAAAACTATTGGGCCTTCACGGGTCCCGGGGGTTCGAATCCCCCTCCTTCCGCTCGAGAAAGAACCTCTGGTTTCGACCAGAGGTTCTTCGCTTTTTGGTCATCCCGCGCTCAAGAATTCGGCGCTCGGGTCGAGCGCATCGAACGCGAAGCGCAACAGGTGCACCTGGCCGACGGTCGCACCATCGCCTATGACCATCTCGTGATGGCAACCGGATCACCGTTCGTTGCACCCATCCCCGGCCGGGACCAGCCAGGCTGCCTCGTGTATCGCACGATCGAGGATCTGGAGACGATCCGTGACTGGTCACTGCGCCCCGGTGTCTCGACAGTGGGTCGTCGTGGGTGGTGGCCTTCTGGGCCTGGAAGCCGGCAATGCCTTGCGCAATCTCGGGCTGAAGACTCATGCAGGCTCGAGCAGCCAATCGACCGTCGTCACCCGACTGGACCGTGTCGCCGTCGATGGCTTCCCCTACGTTCTCGCACCGTCATGGTCGTCGGCGATGTCGTCGACCTCGCACCGTCGGGGCTGGATGCGGAGCCAATTCCGTCCCAGGGTCCAGACAACCACGAAATCGCAGAGCTGACTGCGGTCGGACGCGGAACCGCGTAGCGACAATCCAACGTCCGAGCCCAGATGCGATGGCGGAACGGAGGGCAAAAGCTAAATAGCGCATAGGTCACGCCGACTATGTAGGGGAAAGTAACCTCGACGACGTCCCTGCTCGATCGGACTCCTTGTGAACGACACCGCCACCAAAACCGCCAAGACCCGCAAACCCAATATTGGAAGTGACCCGACGAAGGGCTCGCTGGTCAAGCGCTGGCAACTGGGCTTCTACGCCTTCGCCATTGGTGCGAGCGCGATCTTGATCGGCGCCAGTCTCTGGTATCTCTTCACCGGGCGCTTCTCTCGCATAGTCACTGCCGCCGCCGTGTTCGTCACTGGTCTGTCGTGGAGCCTGCTGAGCGCAAATAACGATGTGTTCGAAGAACCCGATGGCATCAAGATCGGCTCAGCAGAACCCGAACTGGTGGGTTTCATCGAACAGGTCGCCGCCCGGGTCGGTGCAGCAATGCCCGACGCGATCTATCTGGTCACCACCGCCGAATTCGGTATTGTCGAATCCACTCGATACTTCGGCTACAAGGTCGACAAGACAGTATTGACGATTGGTTTGCCCTATCTCCGGTCGCTCACTCGCCAAGAGCTGGCAGCGCTGCTGGCGTACGAGTTGGCGCTCCACGCCGACATCGGAGTGGACGAAGGTGTTCGTGCCCAGCGCGGTCTGCGGTCCGCCCGCGACCTGATCAAGATCGAACGCCAGGGTTTTGTCAACGGCGTATATGGGTCCTATGCGCGCAAGATGTTCCGCAGTGTTGGCGGCGTCGGTGTGGCTCAAGAGGTCGCCGCCGACAAGGCAGCGACCGCCGCCTACGGCTCGTCTGCATTGCTGTCAGCACTCGAAAAGCTCGACGACACTGCGGTGGCTTTCGACCAACTGCTTCGCGAGTACGTGGTGCCTGCCCTGCAGCACCAGATGCACCCCGCAGACATGTACGGCGGCTTCGGCGAGTTTTTGGCATCTCCCGTGCGAGCCGAAGAACGCGCACGCCAGGTCGAGAAGCGCCGAGCCAAAGAACGAAACGAGTTCGATCTACATCTGATGCCGACAGAGCGCATCGCCCGAATCGAATCGCGTCCATCCGAGCCCGCAGAGATCACGGTCGATCAGGCCGACAACGCGGCGCACACCCTGCTCGACCCCGCAGCCAAGTCGACCGAGATCGTTGTTGGTTCCTGGGCCACCAAGCTCATGACACAACGCACCGAACCACAGAGCTGGGGTCAGCTGGTCGAAGAGGTCTATTCGGTCAAGACCCAAAGCCTGGCCTCCATGGTCTTCGAGAACGAGATCGACGCCGACGACCAGCTCGAACGAGCATTGCGCTGGTCCGAAGACGACGAATGGGTGCATGTCGACGGGTCGATGGAAGCGTGCCTGAAATCGATAAAGGATCCAACTGATCGCCGCACCAAGTGGGCACGATGTGTCGTCGTCGAAGCTGCCGCCGCAACCGGGGCGTATTCCTGGCAGCACAACTGGGACGGCCCGCCGGTCCTTGTCGACTCAACGGGCGAGTCGTTCGATGCAATCGGTATTGCGGCCATGATCGCCAACGGTGAAGCCGAGAAGGCTCGGTCAGCGTTCGATTCGGCGACCTCGGGCGTGTGAGCTCGCGTGGCTAACGCAGACGACGCACAACGACGTAGCCGAGACTGATGACCGCCCACCAGAACATGACTGCACCCAAGCTGGTTGCCACGAGGTAGACGAGTCGACGCCCGAACGAGCCGTCGTCGAGCGTGACGAGGCCGGTCACGAAGACGAAGACACCGATCACGCCGGCGCCGAACAGCGGCTTGGCTTCAAGCACCTGAGTTTGTGGTTCGTCGAATGCAATGGCACTGAAGATCAATACGGCGAACCACACCACGATGGCCCACAAGAACGGGGTCGACGCGATCCCACGGTCGAACGCTTCGTCGGGGCGCAGCCGTTCGGTGACCAGGCCGGCCACGAGCAACGCGAAACCGAGAAGCGCCCCTTGGCGCAACGCGAACACAATGCGCTCGCCGATCGGAGCTACCGCCTCGGGTGCGCTGGTGGCTGCGGGCGGGGGCGCGTGGGGGCCGTCGTCAGTCATCGACCTGTGATCGGATCGTTGCCAGCCAGTCTTCGGCGGACCGCCAGGCAGCGTTGGCCTCGGCGCGGACCTCGGTTGCGCCGGTGCCGGCCGTTGGATACGAGCCCAGGAACTTGACCTCGGCCTGTTTCGCCATGATGTTCTTCAGTGCGTCAGCCACGACGGCATCGGAGATGTGCCCGTCGAGATCCATGATGAAACAGTAGTTGCCGAGGCCTTTCTTGGTCGGCCGGCTCTCGAGCTTGGACAGGTTGATCTGGCGAGCAGAGAACTCTTGCAGAATCGACAGCAGCGAGCCGGGGCGATCGTCGCGCTGAAAGATCACGATCGACGTCTTGTCGTTGCCCGTGATCTTGGGAACGCCCTGGCGAGCCACCGTGACGAAGCGCGTCTGGTTCCCATGGGTGTCTTCGATGCCGGTGGCCAATCCGGTCAGCCCGTAGATCGATCCGGCCAGGCTGTTCCCAATGGCGGCTACCGAGGGATCTTGCGCTTGGGCCACGCGTTCGACCGCACCCGCAGTGGAGTTGGCGGCGCGGTGATCGGCGCCCGGGAGATGTTCGTTCAGCCAGACCCGACATTGAGCAATGGCATGGGGGAACGACACGACGGTCTTGATCGACTCCAACGTTGCACCGGGAGCAACGAGCAGTTCCATCGAGATGGGAATGACGACCTCGCGCTGGATCAGCAGATTCGACGAGAATGCGAGCGTGTCGATCGTGGCGTTGACTGTGCCCTCGATACTGTTCTCGATCGCGGCGAACCCCAAGTCGAGATCGCCCGCCTCAACGGCGTTCAACACCGCCGGCATGGAGCTGAAGAGCTTGGCTTTGCAATCGGCGAGGTCGGGCTCGGAAAGCACCGCCTGCTCGGTAAAGGTGCCGTGGGGCCCGAGGTATCCGATCGTGCGCAGAGAAGTCACCGACCAACTCTAGATCGCTCGCCCGTCAACCCTCGCCCGATTTTGCTCGGTGCCGGTCCGGACTGGCAACGGATCTAGGGTGAAGGTATGTCGAACCTGTACTTCCGCCAATTGCTCTCGGGGCGAGACTTCGCCCAAGACGACCAGATCGCCCGCCAGATGCGCAACTTCTGCTATCTGGTGGGCGACAGCGAGTCGGGCAAGGCCGTGATCGTCGATCCGGCCTACAACGTGGGCGACCTGCTCGAGATCGCCGACACCGACGGCATGGAGATCACGGGCGCGCTGGCCACGCACTATCACGCCGATCATGTGGGTGGCTCCATGATGGGCTACAAGCTCGAAGGTATTGCCGAGCTACTGAATCAGAAGCAGATCCCGGTGCATGTGCAAGCGGCCGAGGCCGAGTTCGTGCGCAAGGTGACCGGCGTGACCGATGACGATCTGGTGATCCACGACGGCAGCGACACCATGATGGTGGGAAACGTGCCGATCGAGCTGATCCACACCCCCGGGCACACCCCTGGCAGCCAGACGTTCCTGATCGACAATCATTTCCTGGGCGGCGACACGCTGTTCATCGAAGGCTGTGGGCGCACCGACCTGCCGGGTGGCGATCCCGCCGAGCTGTACACCACGCTCACGCAACGGCTTGCGCATGTTCCCGACGAGGCAATCCTGTATCCCGGACACCTGTACTCGCCCGAGCCGTCGCAATCGATGGCCGCCACTCGGCAGTACAACTATGTTTTCGCCCCGAAGTCTGCTGAACAGTGGCTGATGATGTTCGGCCAGCAATGACCCCAGACCCGGTGCCATTGCACCGGCACGAATTCCGCAACCTGGGGTGACGGGAACGAGCAATAGCTGTGGTTTACCTTGTTTGGGACATGGCAGGTAGATCCACCCATTTCGCAGGGCTGTCACTTGGTGCACACTGAAATGTGCCGACAGAGAGGTATGGCGATGCAAACACTTCAGCAAGAGCTCGAGACAACTCCACGGGGTCGCTCTGCGAAAGAACGTTCGGCAGATGCCTACGCCGACGAAGTTCGTGCACTGCGTAAGCGAGTGGCTGAACTCGAGGCCGAGCTTGCCGCCACGAAGGCGGCACAAACGGGCGATCACCTGGTGGCGACACCTCTCACCTCGATCGACTTTGTCCCGGTGCGCACACCCGAGTTCGGTGACAGCGAGTTCACGGAATCGTCAGCCCCCGCAGTGCAACCTGCAGGGTCTGGTGAGCCAACCCCTTCGGCCACCGGGGCCCAGCCTGGTTTCGCCCAAGCCTGGACCGCAGAAGCCGACGCCTCGTCGTTCGAAGAACGAGTGGCCGCCAAGGCGTTCTTTCAGGCATCGACGGTTGACGAAGAGTCACGAAGCTGGCTTTTGGACGACTGACAACCGCTATCAATCTGTTGCAAAAACCGCCCTTTGTGGCGGTTTTTGACGTTTCGGCGGGGTCTCTGTGAATCGGAACCCTGAAGTTGGCGAGCTTCTTTGCAAGAATGGGCCGGTAACACAGGCGGGACCTGCCCATCGAGGCGGACCACATCCATTGAGAGGACCTTCATGGACTTCAGCAAACTCACTCAGAACAACTGGATCGCGGTCGGGGGTGGTTTAGCGGCCCTCGTCGCTTCGATTCTGCCTTGGTACAGCTTCGACTTCGGGTTCGATGTGCCTGGTGTTGATACGAGCGTGTCGGCATGGGGCTCGGGCTTCTTTGCATGGTCGGGCTGCCTACTCGCCCTTGCCGCCGGCGTACTCATTGGTCTGAAAGCCATGGGAATCAACGAGGTCAAGGTCGGTAGCTTGGCGACCGAGCAGTTCGCCATGATTCTTGCTGGCTTGGGATTCATCTTCGTTCTCCTGCGCTGGCTGACCGAAACCAGCTTCGCCTCATTCGGGCTGTATCTCGGCCTGATCGCAACTGCCGCCACCGCAGCCGGAGCACTCCTGTCGGGCAAAGATATTGGCGTCGGTATTCCCACCGCCGACAACTTCAAGAGCGAAGGCAGTGGCGGCGGCGATACGCCCAGTGGCGGTACGTCAACCTTCTGATTTCATGTCCCAAGAAGGCGCAACTCGCGCATTCTTCCCCTACATTCATCGAACGAAACGACCGGGCCACGTCGGTGCCCGGTCGTTTTGCTTTTTAGCCCGACGTGCCAAAAGGGCCGGACGGATCACCCGGGCGGCAGCGCGCGCCGATTGCTGCCCAAGCGAGACGCTCCGACATCGGCGGTCGCACCCGCCCGGCGGCCATAGGAAAACGCGACGCCGTCGTGTCGGGCCGCGCCGCGGCGATTGCGGCTGACATCGAAGTTGCTGGCCACGTAGCGGTCTACCGCATCGCGAGCGAGCACCAACGCGTTCTCGGCAGACTGGCCGACAACAGCATGGGTATGACCCGATCGTTGGAGTCGGTCGGTGACCTCGAGCGCAAAACCGCGTAGGAAGCTACGTCGTTGCACGACTGGGCTGCCGCCGTGGGGGCTGGGATCCAGATCGCCGAGCCGGCGCAAGGCTTGCAACTCGAGCGAGGCGGCGAGCAGGCGCACGAGCTGGCGATCTTGCTCACGACCGATGAGTGTGAGTTCGCTGACCTTGGAACTTCCGTAGCTCGACATGGTGAGCACCTGGCATCGGTTCGCTCGAGCCACGGCGCTCCAGATGAAGCAGCGCTCTTTGGTGTAGGTGCCGGTGATCGGCAGAGTCTGGTGCCCGACCGACGCCGGATCCGCGCCCGCAAGTCGAGCCTGGTCGATGGCGTGATCGTTGATGAGCTGTTGCGCCTTGGCCATGAACGCGTCGGCCTCGGCGGGATAGGGCGACGACTCGGCCTTGGCGATGAGCGCTTGAACTCGATTGATGATTTCTGTCACGGAGATGCTTCCTGAACGTGATGATGGGGAAGCACCCACAAACCTACCCCCGCCCTCTGACAGTGTTTCACCACTCCGTTAGGGCCGCCGTTCGCCGGACATGGTTTCTGGTTGGTTGGTGCGCTCCGTCCCTCCGCGCTTTTCGCTCGTCCCTCGCTCTTGTGTGGGGTGCTACTGCTCCGCTTGGGCCGGCGTTCGCCGGAGATGGTTTCTGGTTGGTTGGTGCGCTCTGTCCCTCCGCGCTTTTCGCTCGTCCCTCGCTCTTGTGTGGGGTGCTACTGCTCCGCTTGGGCCGGCGTTCGCCGGAGGTGGTTTCTGGTTGGTTGGTGCGCTCTGTCCCTCTGCGCTTTTCGCTCGTCCCTCGCTCTTGTGTGGGGTGCTACTGCTCCGCTTGGGCCGGTCGTGAGCATCCAGCGGCATAGCCATACTTTGGGAACACCTCGCTGTTGTCGCTATTAACTCACATCAGTGAAAATTTTCACAAAGTCCAGTTGACGGTCGTCACAGTGTTGACGGGCACGGCGAAACAATTCGCTTGCCCGTTCCCCCAGGCCTACAGATAGAGTGATCCGGCTCACTGATGCTGAGCGCCACGCGCGAGTGGCGGAATTGGCAGACGCGCAGGCTTCAGGTGCCTGTGTCCTTCGGGATGTGGGGGTTCAAGTCCCCCCTCGCGCACAGCAGAAACGAGCTCGCAGCCCCGCCCACCAGCGGGGCTGCGGTCGTTCTGTCCGGAGTTTCCCGCTCGATCTGCGCTGATGAACGCCGGCCCGTGCTGTACTTGGCAGATGCCCCTCAGCGACAACCTGTGCAACGAGTTGTTGGCGCGCGCCGATGAACTCATGCAGCACTCTCCCGGTCGGGTGTCGGTGCGCCGCATCTCACATATCGACGATGTCCAGGTCCTACGAGCTGCCCGCGCTGCAGTGACCGACGACGAGAAGGCCGAGCTGCGAGACCTGCGGTTGCAGGTCATGGAACGGCTCGACGGTGCCGTCGCCGTGGGGCCCAGTACCAGAACCGAAGAAAAGAAGGGGTTCTTCGGAGCGCTGTTGTCTCGGCTCATCGGCGCCGACGATGAAATGCGATCACAAGGCGAGTTTGCGTACCTGGCCAACAAAACGGATGGACCCGAAGGACCATCACGGCTTCCGGCTCCGGTCGAACTGCTCGATGCCTTCGAGAGCTGGGCCATCGCAGAGCTCGCAGCAGGTCGCGTCGACGATGACCTGTCTTGTCTACGCAGACCCTTGGACGAAGCCGTGATCGAGCCAGCAGCGGACTGACCAGGCTGTGCCGATTTGGTGATCAGGCCGTTGCTGTCGTATCACTCGTGCATGTCCGAACAGGTAGTCACCACCCACCACGACGTCGACGGCGACCAAGACCCGCGTTCTGTCGCGCTGATCACGCTCGACGACGGCAAGGCAAACGCACTTTCGCCATCCATGATCGCCGACGTGCGATCAGCGCTCACCCGAGCCGAAGCAGACCCCAATTGCATCGCGGCCGTGATCGCCGGTCGCCAAGGCCGGTTCTCGGCCGGCTTCGACCTGGGCGTCATGCAAGCTGGCGACATGAATGAAGTCACGGCCATGGTCGCCGACGGCGGTGAACTCGTGCGTCACATATACGGCGCGTCCATCCCGGTCGTGGCCGCCGCCACCGGCCACGCGCTGGCCGCAGGTGCGCTGATGCTGCTCGGCGCAGACATCCGCATCGGTGCCGATGGCCCATTCAAGGTCGGTTTGAACGAGGTCGCCATTGGCATGACGCTGCCCGGCTGGGCGTACACCATCGCTCGAGAGCGAATCAGCAAGCGCCATCTGCAGCGTTCGATCGTCAACGCCAGACTGACCGACCCGGCGGCCGCAGTCGACGTTGGCTTCCTTGATCGAGTCGTGCCCGCCGACCAAGTCGTCGCCACCGCGATCGAGGAAGCCGTCGCTCTGGTGGCGCTCGACACCAAGGCCTACGGACGGATGATGCGAGAGTTCCGGGGAGAAACACTGGTGACCATGGGTGATCAGATCGCCCAAGACCGCAGCGGATAGTAGAGTCTCTGACGTGGTGCTGCGCAATTTCGAACGGCGGTTGGAACATCTTGTCGAGGGCACCTTCGCCCGCGTATTCAAGGCTGGCCTGAACCCCATCGAGATCGGCCGTCGGATCGTGCGCGAAATCGATGCCAACCAATCGGTTGCGGTCGATGGCGCACTCGCAGTCCCCAATCACTACTGGGTCTACATCTCCACTGCCGACTACGAACGGTTCCAAGAAGTCGAGACGCCGCTCACCAACGAGCTCATCGAAGCTGCTAGAACCCATATCGCCGACGAGGATTACCGGGTGCTCGGCCCGGTGTCGGTGGTGCTCGTCGAAGCACCCGAGTACCCCGAGGGCACGCTGCAGGTGCAAGCACAGTGGCGAGAAGGCGCAACCACCCACACCACCGCCGAACTCGTGATGGAAACCGGCGAACGCTTCAAGATCGGCGATTCGGGCTTCTCTGTCGGGCGCCTTCCCAACTGCTCGCTGATTCTGAGCGATGAAAACGTCAGCCGCAATCATGCGGTGATCCAGCGTGTGCCCGGCGGATGGACACTGACCGACAACGGATCCACCAACGGCACCACCGTCAACGGTGCGCCCGTCACCGAAGTCCAACTGCTGCCGGGCGACAAGATCGTGTTCGGCGCCACTCCGGCCACCTTCCAGGCCCACTGACCATGTCGTCGGTGCCAGCCGAACTACGGTTGTAGGTCCGTGTCTGAACCGCTGCTGAATGTCATGAAGGTCATGCTGCTTGCTGGCCTGTATCTGTTCTTCGTTCGCGTACTGTGGTCGGTCTTCAGCGAGCTGCGAGATCCTCGCACGATTGCTCGCAAGCGGCGTGACCTCGAGCCCGCTGCAGCTGCAGCCGGGGTTCGAGCCACAAGCCGACGGGCCGCCCCGGTGCCGGCAGCAGCCCACGCTGGCCAGGAGGCAGCGCTGGCAGTCGCAACGCCAGCTGCCCATGGCCAGCTACGCATGGCCGACAGCGGCATGACCTTCCAACTGGGCAGCGAGATCACACTGGGCCGAGCCAACACCAACGGCATCGTGCTCAACGACACCTACGTGTCCACCGTCCATGCCCGCATCTTCTCGACCAATGGCACGTATTTCATCGAAGACCTGGCGTCACGCAACGGAAGCACCCTGAATGGCCAGGCGATTGTGGCCACGACTGCGCTGGTTCCCGGCGACGTGCTGCAGCTCGGCGGGTCGACCATGGAGTTCGCATGAGTTTCGGTCTTCGTATCGGTGCCGCGACCGATGTCGGTGTAACCCGAGAAATCAACCAGGACAGCTATGCCACTGCACCGGGACTGGTGGTCGTGGCCGACGGCATGGGCGGCCATCGCGGCGGCGAAGTCGCCAGCGCGATTGCCGTCAACGAAATGCTGCAACGCTTTCAGTCACCGGAACTCGATGCGCTGGTCACCGGCGTCGAGCACGCAAACAAGCGCATCCTCGACGAAGCCGCAGCCGATCCGAATCTGCATGGCATGGGCACAACCGTCGTTGCCCTGGGACTGATCGATGTCGACGATGGCATGGCGCTCGGCGCAATCAACGTAGGCGACAGCCGCATGTACCGATTGACCGGCAGCGTGCTCGAGCAACTCACCGAAGACCACAGCCTGGTCGAGGCGCTGGTCCGCGAAGGACGTATCACCGCCGCCGAAGCCGAGGTCCATCCCCAACGCAACATCGTCACCCGGGCGCTGGGCGTGATCGAGCATGTCGAGGTCGATTCGTTTCACTTCGTGCCCAGGATCGGCGACCGGTACCTGCTCTGCAGCGATGGCCTGTTCAACGAGGTCGATGCCCACACCATCGCCACCATCCTGGCGACCGAAACCGATCCCAACGTCGCCGCCCAGAAATTGGTGGCCGCGGCCAACGAAGGCGGCGGCCGTGACAACATCACCACCGTGATTGCCGACATCGTGCCCGCCGCCGATTCCGCCATGCCTCCCCACGCCGAGGCGTTGGCCAACACACCTGCAGCCCAGGCGGGAGAGCCAACCACTGAGGTCGCTGCGGTGACCGCCGACGAGGTATCCGAGGACGGGGTTCCCAAGCAGCGCTGGTCCTGGCGCCGGTAGCTCTTTGCTGCATTCATGAAGGCGTTCTTCATCGGACGGCATCGCCGCAACAGCGAGCTGGTCCTCATCATCTTGAGCGGTGTCGTCACCACCGGTGCCTACGTGCTTGCCGCGCTCGGTCGATTGGCGTCGATCCCGGCCAACGTGTTGCCGTTTTTGATCGTGGTGCTGGGTCTCTTCTTCGCCGGCCATGTGGCCACCCGTTTCCTGGCCCCGGAAGCCGACGGCCTGCTCTTGCCGCTTGCTGGACTACTCAACGGCCTCGGTTATGTGTTCATCGCCAGACTGAACGACGACCTGGCTGCCCAGCAGGCCGTGTGGACGTTCCTGGGGGTTGGTTTGTACTGCGCCACGCTGCTCGTGGTGCGACGTAGCCGAGACCTGGAACAGTTCCGCTACATCCTGTTGCTGATCGGTCTGGGGTTGCTGGTGTTGCCGCTCATGCCCATCATCGGCCAGACCATCAACGGGTCGAGAATCTGGGTGCGGATCGGTCCGGTGAACTTCCAGCCCGGCGAGTTCGCCAAACTGGCGCTGGCGATCTTCTTTGCCAGCTATCTGGTCGACAAACGAGAATTGTTCCAGGCCGGCACCTGGCGAGTCGGCCCGCTGCGACTGCCAGAACCGAAACATGCGGCGCCGGTGCTACTGGCATGGGGTGTTTCGCTTCTCGTGATGATCTCGCAGAAGGACCTGGGTACCTCGCTGCTCTTCTTCATGCTCTTCCTGCTGATGCTCTGGGTCGCAACCGAACGGCTCGCCTATCTCTTCAGCGGACTGTTGCTGTTCATGGCCGGCGCCTACGTGGCATGGACCCAGTTCGGCCATGTGCAGACCCGTGTCGACGCGTGGCTCAAGCCATGGGACGACCCGCTGGGTGGCGGCTATCAGGTGATCGAAGCGCAGTTCGGTCTCGCCAGCGGCGGCATCACCGGCACGGGACCCGGGCGCGGCTTTCCCCAGCGAGTACCCGCAGCCGAGACCGACTTCATTTTTTCGACGATCGGCGAAGAACTCGGATTGCTCGGCGCAACTGCGGTGCTCATGGCGTTCGTGCTCATGATCGGAGCGGGCCTGAGGGCTGCTCTGGGCGCACGTCGGCCGTTCTCCAAGCTACTGGCGACGGGCCTGACCGGGCTGCTCGGGGTGCAGGCCTTCATCATCATCGCCGGTGTCACTCGGGTGCTGCCGCTGACCGGCGTGACGCTGCCGTTCGTGAGCTATGGCGGTTCATCGCTGTTGGCGAACTATGCGATCTTGGCCATCATCGTCCGCATCAGCGATGAGCAGGTCGATCGAGCCCCCGATGCTCCCATGCCCGGTCGGCGCCGCGCCAAGGTTGCGGCAGGTGCTCGATGAATCGTCAGATTCGCCAACTCGGTGTCGCCATGCTCGTGCTGTTCGCGTTGCTGTTCGCCCGGCTGAACTGGGTGCAGGTTTTCGATGCTGAACAGCTGACCGCCGACCCGCTCAACACTCGCCGAGTCGTTCGTGACTTCGGCCAGAAACGGGGCAATATCGTCACCGCCGACGGTGTGGTCATCGCGGAATCCATCGATGTCGACGGTCGTTTCGACCGCCAGCGTCAGTATCCGCAGGGGCCGCTGTATGCCCACGTGACCGGGTACTTCTCCTTCGAATTCGGCGCTACCGGGGTCGAGCGAAGCTACAACGACGAGCTGGCCGGGCACAGTGCGACCCAGCGATTCGAGTCGTTCTTCGACTTCTTCGGCGACGGCGACGTGAGCGCCGATGTCACGCTCACGCTCGACAGCGAACTACAGCAGACAGCTGCGAATGCGTTGGGTGAACGCCGCGGATCCGTGGTTGCGCTCGATCCAAGAACGGGCGCGGTCTTGGCGTTCTACAGCTGGCCGACCTTTGACCCGAACGCCGTCAGTAACACCGAGATCGATGCCGCTCGGGCCGCAAAAGAAGCGCTCGACGATGCGACTGGCGAACCACTTCTGACCAGTGCCCACCGCCAGGTGTTTCCGCCCGGGTCCACGTTCAAGGTCATCACCGCTGCATCCGCCCTGGAGAACAGCCTGGTCACGCCGACCAGTCCGATTTTCCCCGAGGTCATTCGCTATCAACTGCCGCTGACAGACGTGGCGCTGCAGAACTTCGGCGGCACTACCTGCGGCGGCGATCTCGCACAGTCGCTGGCTCGGTCATGCAACACGACCTTCGCCGAACTCGGTGCCGAGTACCTGGGTCCGACTCCGCTGATCGCCACCGCCGAGCGGTTCGGGTTCAACGACACTCCGCCCTTCGACATCCCGTTGACCGCTACTTCGCGCTTCCCCGACGACTACGGCATCCAGCTGGGCGAGTCCGACAAGAACCCGCCCGCCCCGATCGTCGAAGGGTCATCACTTCTGGCGCAGGCATCGATCGGCCAGTTCGATGTGCGCGCCACCCCGCTGCAGATGGCGCTGGTCGCTGCAGGTATTGCCAACGACGGAAATATCATGGAGCCCCATGTGGTCGACCGGGTCAGTGACTCGGCCGATGGTGCACTGCTCGCTCGGGTCGACGCCGAGCTGTGGCGCCAAGCAGTCGTGCCACAGGTGGCAAGCACGTCGGAGTCCATGATGATCGGGGTGGTCGATTCCGGCACGGCGACCTCGTTGGCTCGCAGCGGATTGACCGTAGGCGCCAAGACGGGTACTGCCGAGGTCAACACCCTTGCGGGCGCCGAGGACACACATGCGTGGGTAATGGCCTTCGCCGGTCGAAGTGGCAGCGAGCCCGAGATTGCGCTGGCTGTGATCGTCGAGGCGGTTCCTGGTCTGGGCCAACAAACCGGTGGAGCCGTTGCAGCGCCGATTGCCGGCATCCTCATCGACACGTATTTCGGCTAGGACGCTGCTGAGCAAAGCCGGTGATTCCTAACGGCGGCCAGTCGGTTCTGCAGCCGCCTGGGGGCGAACAGGCGTCGCGAGGCTTTGGATTTCATTGGGGATAGATCCCCCATGCCGAGATTCTCATGCTCAACACACGTAACATTGGTCGCGATGTCAGAGAAGAGTCCCACCGTGTTTGGTGGGCGATATGAGCTGCACCGCCGGTTGGCCCGCGGTGGCATGGCCGACGTCTTCTTGGCGCGCGACCAATTGCTCGGTCGACCCGTTGCCGTCAAAGTTCTTTTTCCCGAATATGCCACCGACCCCAAGTTTGTCGAGCGGTTCCGTCGCGAGGCGCAGGCGGCGGCAAATCTCAATCATCCGAACATCGTGGCCATCTACGACTGGGGCGAAGAACTCGGCACGTATTACATCGTCATGGAGTACGTCGAGGGTCAGAGCTTGGCGCAGATTCTGCGGCGAGACGGCAGCCTCACAGTCGAGCAGGTCACCCGCGTGGCACTCGACGTTGCCGGTGCGCTCGGCTTTGCGCACGACGGCGGTGTCGTGCACCGCGACGTCAAACCCGGCAATGTGCTCGTGTCGCCAAAGGGCGAGATGAAGGTGGCCGACTTCGGCATCGCCACTGCCATGTCCGCCACTGCCGACGCCAACCTGACCCAGACCGGTGCGGTCATGGGTACCGCCACGTACTTCTCTCCTGAGCAAGCCCAAGGCCTCAAAGTCGACCATCGCAGCGACCTGTATTCGCTGGGTGTGCTCATGTACGAAATGCTCGTGGGGCAGCCTCCGTTTGCCGGGGAAACGCCGGTTTCGATCGCGTACAAGCATGTGCAAGAACCCGTCGTGCCCGTGACCGAGCACGGCGTGGAGATTCCGCCCGCACTCGCGGCGATCACCATGAAGCTGCTGTCGAAGAGCCCCGACAACCGTTACCCATCTGCGGCCGCGCTCATTTCTGACCTGGATCGGTTTCGCCAGGGCCAGGCAATCGCCGCCGCCGCAGCCATGCCTCAGGCGCCAGCCCAGTTGGCCGCCGCTGGTGTGCCCGCAGGCGCAACGAGCGCACTGCCTGCGCAACGTCGACAGGCACAGCCGCTGCCAGCCATCTATGAGCCTCCACCACCTCGTCGAGGCGGTCTCATCGCAGCCGGCATCTTCATTACCGCGCTGATCCTGGCTGGGTTCTTCATACTGCTGCAGGACCGCCTCGAAACTGCCGACGAAGGCGATGGCGAACCCCAGGCAACCGTGGTCGAGACGGTCACCGTGGCTTCGGTGGGCGGCCGGGTCGAGTCCGATGCCCGCAGCACGCTCGAGGGGTTGGGTCTCGTCGTCGAGGTGATAAACGCATCCGACAATTCTGTTCCGCTCGGCCAGGTCATCCGCACCGAGCCGCCTGCGGACTCGGTCGTCACGATCGGTTCGGGCGTGACCATGATCGTCAGCTCGGGTGCAAACCAGCAATCTGTTCCCTCTGTGTTGACCATGACCGAGAACGAGGCATCGTCGGCGATCTTCAGCGCCGGCTTCGAGCCGGTGCGCCAAGCGGTGACCAGCGATCTCGCTCCCGAAGGTGAAGTCGTCGGTCAGGAACCAGGAGCTGGTTCACTGGCCGATCGCGGTTCGGTCGTGGTGTATCAGGTGTCGATCGGAACCGAAGCGTTGCCGATCCCCGACGTCGAAGGCCTGGACCCCCAGGCAGCGCGTGATCTACTCGAGGCCGAAGAATTCATCGTGCTCGATCAGTTCGAGCTCGAGTTCAGCGAGGACATCGAACGAGATCTTGTCATCGGCACCATTCCCGGAGCCGGCGACGAGGTGAAACCGGGTAGCGAGATCACGATCATTCTGAGCGAAGGTCCCGAAGACCTGATCCTGCCGTCGTTCATAGGCGATGACAAGGGACTGGCTTTCATCGGAATCGATGAACTGGGGTTGGTTGCGGTCGAGCTGGGTCAGTTCGTCACCGACCCTGCGCTGATCGGAAAGGTCATTCGCACCGAGCCACCCCCGAACTCGGTGGTGCTTCCTGGCCAACAGGTCCGGGTGTACACCGGCCTGCTCAGTCCCGATGCCGGCAACGGCGCTGGTCCAGCGCCCGTCGATCCCGGAAACCAGGGTCAGGGTCAGGGCCAAGGACAGGGCCAGGGCCAGGGACAAGGGCAGGGCCAGGGACAAGGCGACGGCCTGGACGGCTGACACGTTGAACGACTGGCTACTTGGAGCCCGTCTCGGCCCAGCGCTCGCTCATGGCCAAGAAGTTCGTGAGCATGGTGTGACCGGAGTCGGTCAGCACAGATTCAGGATGGAACTGCACGCCTTCGATCGGGAAGGAACGATGTCGTAGCCCCATGATCACGCCATCTTCGCTGGTCGCCGTCACCTCGAGCGTGTCGGGAACGGTGGCGGGTTCGACCACGAGCGAGTGGTAACGGGTCACGGTGAGTTCCGGGTCGAGTCCGGCAAACACGCCCTGGCCCGTGTGAGAAACGGTCGATGTCTTGCCGTGCATGACCGACGGGGCACGAACCACATCGCCACCGAAGACCTGCCCGATGCACTGGTGGCCAAGACACACGCCCAGCACCGGGATCGTGGGTCCGAGCTTCGCGATGACGTCGAGTGAAATGCCGGCGTCGTCGGGTGTTCCGGGACCCGGACTCACCAGAATGGCATCGGGTTCGAGCGCCGCGATCTCGTCGACCGTGATCTCGTCGTGACGGTGAATATGCAGGTCGGCGCCGAGCTCGCCCAGGTACTGAACCAGGATGTAGACGAACGAGTCGTAGTTGTCGATCACGACCACACGAGGTGCCATAACGTGCACTGTATTGGCACTGGGGTTTCGTGGCGCTCGTATCTGACTAACCTGTCTGTATGGCAAGCCCACAGAAACGAAAAGTCCAAGGCGGTCGCGTCACCGCCAAGGGAACGAAACCCACGGGTGCCCAGGCTCCTGTTCAACAGCCGTACAGCTCTGGTTACGTGCCGGGCAAGGTCAGCCCCATGTGGGTCCCGGTGTTGATGTTCGGGCTCTTGGTCGCGGGCGCGCTCGTGATCATCTTCAACTACATGGGCTGGGTGCCCGGTGGCGTGAGCAACTGGTACCTGCTTGGCGGCCTGGGTCTCATCCTGGGCGGCATCGTGACCGCCACCCAATTTCACTGACCTGCGGCCGCTTCGCGCGAACTACTCGACAGGCGTGATCAGGACCATGTCTTCGAGGCAGTGGCGCGGCGCAGGCGGATCCTCGTCGAGCGCCAAGGTCATACGTGCTTCGGAGCCGCAGATATCGCAGCGATACTCGAGCTTGACCTTGCGCATTTCGCCGGGTGGCGGAGGCTCAGCCATGGGTGCAGAGAAGCCGCCCAGCATCTTCAGGCCAAAGGCCAATGTCAGATAGGCCACGGTGCCGGCGATCAGCACATCCCACTTCGTGACCAAATACAGCACGAGCGTGACCGTCAGGATCTTCATCGCCGTAGGAACACGGGCACTGTCGATCATGAAGTCGAGGACCTTCGGCACCACCTCAGTCTAACGATCACCCCCTAACGAATCCGTGCCAGGCACGTGTTCGTTAGTCCGTGGCGGCGGCGAGGGTGGCGAGGAAACGGTCGTTTTCTTCGGGGGTGCTGATGGTGACGCGGATACCTTCGCCTGCGAAGGGACGGGTAACCACACCACGCTTCTCCATGTCGACGTACACCTCTTGCGTGCGTTCGCCCAGTGGCAGATACACGAAGTTGGCTTGGGCATCGGGCAGGTCCCAGCCGGCCGCGGTCAGCGCCGCGACCACGCGTGATCGCTCATCGCGCAGATTCTGGAGAAGCGGCTCGTACTCGTCGCGAGCGTTCAGCGCCGCCAGCGCGGCAGCCTGGGCGATGCCATTGACGGCGAATGGCGCCAGCACCTTGTTGACCTCGTCGACAATCGGGGGCGCAGCGACCAAGTAGCCGACTCGAACGCCGGCCAAGCCGTAGGCCTTGGAGAACGTGCGGCTCACGACCACGTTCGGATGGTCGGCAAGTAGGGCGATCGGGTCGCCGAAACTCGGGTTCAGAAACTCGCGATAGGCCTCGTCGACCAGCACGATCACGTCGGCGGGCACGTTGGCCAGCATGGCGCGAAGTTCGTCTACCGAAAGGGCCGTGCCGGTGGGATTGTTGGGTGTGGCCAACATGATGATCTTGGTGCGGTCGGTGACGGCATCTGCGACTGCATCGAGGTCGAAAGCATGATCGACCAGTGGAACCGGGATCGCTTCGGCTCCCATCATCTGCACGTTGACCGGATAGGCCTCGAACGATCGCCAGGGGTAGACCACATGGTCGCCCGGATCGAGGTACGCCAGGCACAGCTGCTGCAGCAGGCCGACCGAGCCGCATCCAACGGCGACACTGTTCAGGTCGGCGCCGACCATGTCGCCAATTGCAGTTCGCAAGTCGATGGCGAGATGGTCGCAGTACCGGTTCACCTTGCCGGCGGCTTCGGTCATGGCGGCGATCACCGATGGCACGGGCGGATACGGATTCTCGTTCGATGCCAGCTTGATGGCATCGGTGATGCCGTGTTCAGCTTCGGCCTGCTCGGCCGCCTTGCCCGGGCGATACGCAGGCATGGCCTGCACCGCAGGTCGGACACGTCCAATACTCATTGTTTGCTCCTGGTGCCTGATGCCGAACTATCGGGCGGGGCCGCCCTGCATCGAATGGTCCCCTGAACTTACTGCCGCGCGACCTTTCTGACGTTTTCCATGCAGCTGGTGCGCGCAAAATGTCAGCAATGTCGGCTGGTCGGGTGACGGTCAGGTCGTGCGGTGATTGGCGACCCAGGACAAGAAGCGATCCTGGTCCCAGGTGTTGATGACCTGATCCTTCGGTGCCCAGCCGCGTTGGGCGGTCAGCACGCCGTACTCCATGCGTCCGAGTTCGCTGGTGTGGTGGCTGTCGGTGTTGATGACCAATTTCACGCCTCGGTCGACCGCACGACGCACGACGTCGGGGGCGGCATCGAGGCGGTTCAGTGAGCCGTTGATCTCCAAGGCGACATCGAAGTGGACGAGCGCCTCGATCAGGATGTCGATGTCCAACTCGATGCCGGGGCGGTGACCGATCTTGCGGCCGGTCAGATGCCCGATCGAGTCCACCGTGGGATCGGCGATCGCCGCCACCATGCGTTCGGTCTGCTTGGTCATCGACTGGTCGTAGTGCGAGTGCACCGAGGCCACGGTGTAGTCGAACATGGCACGGAAGTCGTCTTCGTAATCCAGACCGCCACTGGCGCCGATGTTGAGCTCGCAGCCCCACAGCAGCTTCATGTCGGGGTGGTCGTCCTGGATCTTGTAGATCAGCTCGCGGTGCGCCAGCATCTCCTCGGCATTCGAACCGTTGATCGCCAGGTCCTCGCCGTGGTCGGTTATGGCCAGGTAAGCATGGCCGGCATCGGCGGCAACCTGCACCATGTCGGCGACCGACGAACGCCCATCACCGGATTGGTCGGTGTGATAGTGCAGGTCACCCTTGATGTCGCTGAGCTGGACCAGATCGCTCAGCTCGTCTTCTTCGGCGGCTTCGATCTCCCCGGTCGACTCGCGCATCGGGGCGGGGATGAACGCCAAGCCCAGTGCCTGATAGATGCTTTCTTCGGTCTCGGCGGCCACGACTTCGGTCGGCGTCTGGTCCTCGGCGTCTTCGTCGGGTTTGACCAGCAGTCCGTATTCGTTCAGCAGCCAGCCCTTCTTGATGGCTCGGGAACGCAGCGCGATGTTGTGCTGCTTCGATCCGGTGAAGTAGAGGGTGGCGGCGCCGAAGTGTTCAGGCAACACCGCCCGCACGTCGACTTGCAGGCCGGTGTTGGTCAGGAACGAGGTCTTGGTGTCGCCACTGACGACGATCTCGGCGACCTCGTTGCGTTCGCGAACGGCCTCCATGACCGAGACCGGGTCGGTCGACGCCACCGTGATGTCGATGTCGCCGATCGTCTCCGACATGCGGCGCAGGCTGCCACAGAAGATCGCATCGGTGACATTGGGGAGCTCGAGGAACGCCTCGACGAGTCGCTCGGCCAGCGGCATGGCATCGGCGATGGGGGTGCGTCGGTCCTTGCCACTCATGCCGATGCGCTCGAGCGCCTTGGCGATCTTCTCTTCGCTTTTGGCGCCCATGCGAGGAAGCGTGCGAATCTGCTGCGCATCGAGCGCAGACTTGAGCTCGTCGACATTGTTGATGTTGAGCTCGCGCCGCATGGCCTTGAGGGTCTTGGGTCCGACGCCAGGGATGCGCGCCATCTCTGCGAATGCGGGCGGGTACTCGGCCCGCAGCTCTTCGAGTTTGCTGACGGTTCCGGTGTCGACGAGCTCGCGGATGCGGCCGGCAGTCGCCTTGCCCAGACCCTTGAGTGCAATCATCTCTTTTTCGGACAATTCGGTGATGTTGCCGGGATAGGACTCGACCGCCAGGCGGGCATTGTCGTAGGCCTTGACCTTGAACGACTGGGAACTCTCTTCGTGAAGGGTCGTCAGCGAAATGAGCTCGTTGATCATGGCGATGACATCGCTACTACTGGTCATGGGTCCCACTCTGCCAAATTTCGAGGGGAGCTACCAGGTGACGCTCAGGTCCTGCAGAGGCAGCGCTTTGCCGGCGACGACGAAGAGGCTGATTTCGGCCGCAGCAGCCAAGGCGCGATTGGCTCGACCGAGCGTGTCGCGATAGGCGCGCCCAAGGGGTGTCTCGGGGTGGATGCCCAGGCCGACCTCGTTGCTGATGACCAGGGTGGGGGCGGTGCGTGCAGCAAGCTCGTGGGCGAGATCTGTGATGTGGCGCTCGATCGCCTGCTCGCCCATATCGGCAAACATCAGGTTCGAGACGAGCAATGTGATGCAGTCGAGGATCACCAGGTCCTCGACCGGCAGAGCAGCTGCGTCGGCGGCACTGAACCGGGGTGACTCGATCAACGTCCACGTCGCCGGGCGTTCGGCCTGATGGCGGCTGATGCGGTCGGCCATGTCGTCGTCGCCGGCCGTGGCGGTGGCCACGAACGTGACCTGCCCAGGCCAGGCTTCGCCCAGCTTCACGGCCAGGTCGCTCTTGCCACTGCGAGCGCCACCGACGAGCAGTGACAGGCCACGGCCGAGCTGCATCAGTAGTCGATGCCCTTCTTGGCCACGATGCCCTTGTCGAATGCATGCTTGACCTTGCGCACTTCGCTGACCGTGTCAGCCACCTCGATCAGTTCCTCGGGAGCATCGCGGCCGGTGACGACGATGCTGACCTTGCCTGGGCGATTGCGGATCGCTTCGTAAACCGGCTCGGCTTCGATCCACCCCCAGTTGATCAGGTAGGTGAGCTCGTCCAGGATCACCAGCTGGTGTTCACCCGCAGCGATGATCTCGGCAGCTCGCTCCCAGCCCGCTCGGGCAATGGCCTTGTCCTTTTCGAGGTCCTCGGAGTTCCAGGTGAAACCCTGACCCTCGTTGAACCAGTCGACACCGAGCTGCCGACCGATCTTCTCCTCTCCCACGTTCCAGTCGCCGGATTTGACGAATTGCACGACGGCGACGTTCCAGTCGCGGGCGACGCCACGACACATCATGCCGAACGCCGAACTCGACTTGCCCTTGCCATCGCCGGTCATGACCAGCACGATCGACTGGGCATACCCCTTGGCGTCCTCGACGGGAGCTTTTTCTACTGGTGGTTCGGTGACCATGGTTGGTGTTTCCTTCTTCTGGTGCACGAGCGGGTTGCGGATCGCTCGTGGTGACTGGTGGTCGAGTGGATTGCGGGTTGGCGAGCTGGGAATGAACTGGGTGGCGATGCGGGGAATCACGAGGACGGTGCCATTGTTGCGGACGACTCGAACATCGGCCTTGTAATGCGTTGCGAGATTTTCTTCGGTCAACACTGCCGAGGTGGTGCCGTCGGCGACAACCCGACCGCAGGCGAGCAGGATCAGGCGGTCGGCGAATTGGCCAGCCAGCGTGAGATCGTGCATTGTCGACACGATTGTGCGCCCCTCGTCTCGCAATCTGTCGAGCAACAGGAGTACTTCCTGCTGGTGGCCGAGATCGAGCGCGGTGGTGGGTTCGTCGAGCAACAAGATCGGTGTCTGCTGAGCGAGCGCCCGGGCGATGATGACGCGTTGGCGTTCGCCGCCGGACAGCGAGTCGACATTGCGGTCCACGAACGGTGCGAGGTCCAGGTCGAGCAATACATCGTGCACCACGGCCAGGTCTTCTGACCGTTCGGCGGCCAGTGGGTGTCGGTGCGGTGTGCGGCCGAGCAGTACGTAGTCGAACACCCTGAATCCGGGCGGAATGATGGGAGTCTGCGGCACCCAGGCGAACGTCTGTGCCTTCTCGGTGCGCTTCATCGATGCGGTGTCGGTGCCGTCTACCGAGACGGTGCCCATCGATGGTGCGGCGCCGACGATGGCCTTGAGTAGCGTCGACTTGCCAGCTCCGTTCGGCCCGATGATCGACAACCAACTGCCAGCCTTTATGAAAAGATCAGTCGGCTGCAGCAGGGTGGTTTTGCCGATTTCGACACCGAGGCCTCGCACCTCGATTGCCGCTGGTGTGCCGAGGCTGCGACTCATCTCGAACTCGTCGTTCGCAAGATGACGATGAAGAAGGGAGCGCCGAAGAACGCAGTTATGACACCGATGGGAATTTCGGCTGGGCTCAGAATCGTGCGGGCAGCCAGGTCGCACAGCACCAGGAATCCGGCGCCGGCGAAGATCGAAAGCGGCAAGATGACCCTGAAGCTGGCGCCGAACAGCAGGCGCACGGCGTGGGGCACGATCAAGCCGACGAAAGCGATCAGGCCGCTCACTGCAACGGCGGCAGCGGTGAGCAATGACGCAGCCACGAGCAGGCCGAAGCGAATCTGAGGGACAGCCAGGCCGAGCAGGGTTGCTTCCTCGTCGCCGACGGCCATGATGTCGAGGGTGCGACCCGATAGCGCCAGCACGAACAGCAACAGGACGGCGATGGGCAACAGTTGCATGACTTCGCTCCAACCGCTCGTGCTGAGCCCACCGAGCAGCCAGGTGTAGATCTGGCGGATGTCATCGGCATTGCGTTGCTGGAGAAACGTTTGAACTGCGGTGAACAAGCTCGCCACGGCGACGCCGGTCAGGATCAGTGTGGTGGTTCCATTGCTTCGATCACCGGCAACACCCACGATCCATGCCAGGGACACAGCAACGAGCGCGCCGGCGAACGCCGCGATCTGCACGCCGTCGAATGCGCCGTTGCCGTCACCGAACCGGTTGACGAATGCAATCGTGGCTCCGAGCCCTCCGCCAGCGGCGATGCCGAGCAGATACGGGTCGGCAAGAGGGTTCCGAAAGACACCCTGATAGGTGCTTCCTGCGGTGGCGAGCGACGCGCCCACCAGCAGCCCGAGCACCACCCGTGGCAACCGCAGGTTCCAGACGATGGACTGCTGCGTCTCGGTCAGGCCAGAGTCGATGTTGAACGGAGTGAGTCGGTCCAGCGATTCGAGCAGGGTGCCGCCGGCAGGGATCGACGTGGGCCCGATCAGCAATGCCATAGTGGCGACGCCAACAACAAACGCGACCCCCGCGACAAGCCAGAGTGGTCTGGCCGTCGTGGGGGTCGCGTTCATTGCAGACAGTTTCAGCTGGCGGGTGCGGTTTCGAGTTCGTTGACTGCGGTGCCCACGGCTTGGATGAAGTCGACGATGCGCGGTCCCCAACGGCTCACGATGTCATCGTTGAGTTCGATGATGTTGCCGTTCTGCACGGCGGTCATCTGGTCCCAACCCGGGCGGGCCGCTGCGGTCTCGGCGCTCTGGTCGCAGCACAGGGTGTCAGCCAGGAAGATCAGATCGGGGTCGGCGGTGATGATGAACTCTTCGTTGAGTTGCGGATAGCCGAATGCGGCTCCGTCGGCATCGGCTGGATCTGCGATGTTCTCGAGCCCGAACAGGTCGTAGACATAACCGATGAAGGTGCCCGAGGTCACGCTGTAGAGCGTGTTGTCGAGTTCGTGGTAGTAGGTCAGCGAGCTCTCCTGCGCCGGCATCGACTCCAGCACAGCATCGATGTCAGTCTGCATCTGAAGCACGAGTTCCGCGGCGCCGCCCACGTTGCCGGTACGAGCACCGAGCTGTTCGATCTGGGCATAGATGTCGTCGAGGTCGACCGCGGCGGGAACGACGTAGTTCTCGGCGCCGATGGCGGTGATGCCGTCGATGGGGCTCGACGAAATGACGATGTCGGGTTCGAAGCCGGCGATTGCTTCGATGTTGGGGGTGAAGCCGGACAAGTCGGTCACTGGTGCTTCTTCGGGGAAGTACGAGAACGAATCGACAGCAACGACCTGGTCACCCGCGCCAATTGCGAACAACATCTCGGTCGCCGTGGGGCTGAGCGAGACGATCCGCTCGGCGGCACCTTCGTCGTCGGCCATGGCGTCGTCGGTCATGGTGTCTTCGTCGTCGGCCGTGGCGTTTTCGTCGTCGGCCATCGCGTCGTCGGTCATCGCGTCTTCGTCGGCCGTGGCGTCGTCGGTCATCGCGTCTTCGTCGGCCATCGCGTCGTCGGTCATGGCGTCTTCGTCATCGGCCATCGCGTCGTCGGTCATGGCGTCTTGGTCGTCGGCTGCAGCTTCGCCGTCGGTGGCGTCATCGTTGGCAGAGGTGTCGTCGAGAGACGACGTGGCCTGGTCCAACACGAGTTCGTCACTGCCACAGCTCGCAGCGACAAGCGCAAACAGTGCAACAAGGCACATCAAAAAGCGGATCTTCATAGGTATCTCCTGCTGGTCGGGCAGGGAGAAACCTGGTCCCGAACCAGCCCTTCCTCGAGGGTGTAGTGGTTCTAGTGGTGCGGGCTTCCGACCGGACTCGTCTCTGTTTCCAGAGCTTTACCGTTGCGGGACAGTGCCGGGCTCTCACCGGACTTCCGAAGCAGCGCGCCCGAAGTGTATGCCTGCGTATCCGAAAATACTTCGCATCGTCGATCGGGCGGCGCGACGCCGTGAGTCGATGGCTCGATACGTTGACGCCCATGCCTGTCATCTCACGGACTGCGATAGTCGAGTGAGTCGTGCTGATCTTTCGCAGAGACGAAGCCAGCGATGAGGCCGATCATGGTGCTGGGATGCACGTCGGACGCCGGGAAGTCGTTGGTGGCCACTGCACTGTGTCGTTGGTTTGCGCGCCAAGGCGTCAGGGTCGCACCATTCAAAGCACAGAACATGTCGAACAATGCCCGAGTCGTCGCAGCGAACGGGAACGTGCCCGGCGGTGAGATAGGCGTTGCACAGTGGCTACAGGCCAGGGCGGCGGGTGTCGAACCAGACGTGCGTATGAACCCGGTGCTGCTCAAACCCGAGGCCGAGACACAGAGCCAGGTAGTGGTACGCGGCACCGTGGACCGATCGCTGAGCGCGATGGATTGGAACAGCCGCCACGATGCGCTGTGGGATGCTATGTATCGGTCTTACGACGAGCTGGCAGCCGAGTACGACCTGGTGATTCTCGAAGGCGCTGGAAGCCCGGCCGAGATTAATCTGCGCGACCAGGTGAACAACCGCACGATCGAGCATGTCGATGCCGCTGGCATGCTGCTTTCCGATATCGATCGTGGCGGCTCGTTTGCGCACCTCTACGGCACATGGGCCTTGGTTCCGGATTCAACGCGCGAGCGGATGTCCGGTTTCGTACTGAATCGCTTCCGTGGTGACGCCGGGCTGCTAGCGCCGGGGCCAGAGAAGCTCACCGACCTGACGGGTATGCACTACGGCGGCGTGATCCCCATGATCCAACACGAGCTGCCTCGAGAAGAAGGCGCCAGTGAGATCTCTCGCGCTGCAGTGGGAGCTCCTCGAGTGCTGATCCCGCGTCTGCCTTTTGGCTCGAACCTCGACGAGTTCCATCTTTTGGGTACGGCGGTTTCCATTGGTTGGGAGACGTCGTCAGGGTCGTTCGCCGAGTTGGATGTCGAGCGAGACATGATCGTTCTGCCCGGCTCCAAGCACGTGTTCGCGGATTTGGAATGGATGCGTCGTCTTGGCATCGCCGACGCAGTGGTGGCTGCGATCGGCAGAGGTGTGCGCTGTATCGGCGTGTGCGGCGGGGCGATGATGCTCGGCCAGTCGGTTCAAGATCCACACGGGGTCGAGAGCAACACGCCGACGACCGTGCCAGGCTTGGGCGTGATGGGCCATGTGACGGTCATGTCAAGAACAAAGACCACCACGTTGAGCGAAGTGGAAGTTCTCGGTCAGCGTTATTCGGGCTACGAAATTCGCTATGGCGATCTCGATCCGGTCCTGCAAGACGGTCGGGTCATCGCCACTGCCGTGCACGGGCTGTTCGAGCATCCCGAATTCATCGAACAGCTCTTCGGGATCGCCGTGACGCCTGTGCTCGAGCAGACCTTCGATCATCTTGCCGACACGATCGAAACGAACCTCGACACTGGATGGCTGCGCTCGCTGGCGACCTAGACAGTCACACCCGGGAGATCAGCGCTGACGACAGGGTCTTCGTTGTCCGAAGTCAGTTCACTGTCGAGTCGCGCCACTCGGCGTCGCATCACCGCCAGCCCTGGCTGGTCGGGCGCTGGCTCGACCCGGGAGTCCGGTCGGTTGAACACCATCTGCTCGGGTCGGTCCGGGTCATAGAGGGGCCAGTCCTGGCGACCGGGAAAGTCGGGATCGCCGGTGGCTGCGAACGCGACCCAGTGATCGCCCATGGCCTTGGACAGCAGGTGGTTGTCGTCGGCTGGGGTGAGCAGGGGGAAGCTGGTGTCGAACACGTTCAGTACTTCGGCGGCGTGGAAGGCACCTGCGGTCTGGGTTGGCGAGGGCTGCACGGCCCGGTAGTGATAGCGGAACACCGGATGGCCGGCGGCGGCATGTGCCCGGGTGGCGACGTCGACGTGTACGCCGAACATATGGTCACCCAGGTGCGTGATGACGGCTTGCTGGTCGCCGACCTCGAGCCCCGGATACGCATCGAAGAGCGCCTGCAGTTCAGCGGGCGATCCATAGGAGGTCTCGAAGTCTCGACGTGCCTGCGCCGAATCGGCCTCGGGGTTGAACTCGCCACCCGCTGGGTTGCAGAACGGAGCCAGCAGGGTGCCTTCGTCGGCGTTGTAGCCGATCAGCAGTGGGACCGGCGCCTGCTCGCCGGCCAGGAATGCCGACATGGGCGTCTTCGGAAGCACGCGGTGGTCGACGGCCGGGTAGAAGTGTCGGCCGATGTCCACATGTTCTCGGTAGAGATCGCTGAGTTCCGTCGGGTCCATGGATCGCATCCGGGCGAGCTGACCGTCTGCGGAACCAACTGCGGCGGTCGCGAATCTGCCGCCGGCGGCGAGCGCTGAATCGAGTTCCATGACCGGGCGATCGAGGTGTAGCCAGCGTCCCGAGTCGCTGGGGCTCTGGGCGATGGCCCGATGGAACAGGCCCCGCGCTCGGGGCGCCGTCATCAGATTGAGCACGGCCTGTCCGCCAGCGGACTCGCCGAAGATCGTGACATTGTTGGCGTCGCCACCGAACGCCGAGATGTTGTCGCGTACCCATTCGAGCGCGGCGATCTGGTCGAGCAGGCCATAGTTGCCCGACACGCCGTCAGGTGATTCGGCGGACAACTCGGGATGGGCCATGAAACCGAACATGCCCAGTCGGTAGTTGATGGTGACCAGCACGCATCCACGCGAGGGCAACGCATCGCTCGAGTGGTAGAGCGGATCGGACCCGGAACCGTCGGTGTGGTCACCCCCATGAATCCACACCATCACGGGCAGGCCCGTTGCGCCCACCGGAGATCGCACGTTCAGTGTCAGGCAGTCTTCGCTCTCTTTGGTGGGTGCCGCCTTGAGCAGGGCCTTCAGGGCACGTTGGCGACCAGTCGAGAGCCCGACGCCTTCGATCAGTCCGGCGAAGAACTCATCGAAGTTCTGTTTTCTCTGGAACGCCGTCGGCCCCGGCTTGGTGCTGTCACGTACACCGGACCACGACTCGGCTGGCTGGGGCGCCCGCCAGCGCAGCTTTCCAACAGGAGCCTCGGCATACGGAATGCCTGCGAACAGGGCAATACGCCCCTTGGCCCTGTACTTGCCACGCACCTTGCCGTTGGTCGTCCCGACGACAGGGCCGTTCTTGGAGAGGGGATTGCGCATGCGATGCTCCTTGCTGTGCCTATGAGAGGCTGACAGGTGGGCGATGCACCAGCAAGTTCTGATCCCGGACGCGACAAAGCGCCGGGGTCTAACCCGGCGCTTTGCTCGAATACCTAGTTACTGAGTTGAATCAGACTGGGCGGACGTTTTGGGCTTCTGGGCCCTTGCGACCTTCACCGATTTCGAATTCGACGGTCTGACCCTCTTCGAGGTTCTTGAAGCCGTCACCTCCGATGTTGGAGAAGTGAACGAAGATGTCGTCGCCGCTTTCTTGCGAGATGAATCCGAAACCCTTCTCAGTGTTGAAGAACTTAACTGTGCCTGTAGCCATAACAAATTTCTCTTTTTCTCAGAGGAGCAATGCGCTCCTCAGGTACACCAAGTTTAGGCCGCGCAATCGAAAACCGTGAGATTCTTCTGATTTGGTCGATCGCAGGCCAATTACTCCATCGCGAACGTCGGACTTCAGAATCAAGGAACAGGGCCGTAATGAGCCAAGATGGTGAGCTTGAACGAGACACAGCATGCTGATGCGCGACGGCGGCTGGCGCTTGCTCGTTTGCTCAGTCGATTGTGAACATGAGTGAAACGGTCGACGACTCGCACTCGGAGCAGGTGTCGACGACCAGTTCGTGCGTGCCGGGCGCAAGACCGTCGATCGTGATGTCGAACGGTGCCCAGGCGACCCCGGGGTTGCCCATCATGACGCCTCGGGGCGGCGCCACCACGTTGCCATCTGCGTCGACGACCGACACCTCGGCCTGAGCCTCGAAAGCGATGCCCCAGCCACTGACTTGAATCGCGTCGGGGGCGATCTGCTCGAGATGGCGCACCACGACGGACGGGTCATCGCCTTGGCGGAGCAGCTGGATTGGATCGTCGAGCGGTGCCGTGGTGATGGCGAGCACGATCCGGGCCGGGTGGTTGAACTCGGCGACTCGTGGGATCACCGACGATCCGGTCAGCACGGTGACCTGACCAGCGCTGGGGTCGCTGGTCGAAGACACGAAAATCGCCCCTGGCTCCGAGCCGTCACCGAACGCCACGAACTGGTCCTCGAAGAGAGCATCGGGGTTGATACCGGTCATGGCGACCCCGCCGTAGGTGCCACGATCCGATGTATGGAACTGGACGCCGTAGTAGCCGGTCGTCGGGTCATCGAGCGTCATGACCTTGATTGCGGATTCGAGGTTGCTGCTGGTGCGGCTTTCGGGTTGCAACGGTGGCTGGGGGTTCCAACCTTCGCCCATCTCGATGGTCACGACCGTGCAGTACGGATTGGTTTCGTCTACGGACAGCCCGGCGATGTGGTCGTGACGTGGAGGCTCGACCCGGCCTCTGGTCGAGCCGCTGGTCGAGTAGCCGTTTGCTTCGATCTGGAAGTCGTCGCAGGGTGTGTCGAGCAGCGGTGATGGCTGTTCGGCTTGTAGGAAGGCAGCGTTGGCCCACACCAGCGCGTCGTTGTCTGGTCGTTCGAGTACTTCCCACCACACCCCGCCATCGTCGACCACGGTGCATCGCAATGTTGCCGCGAATCCACGGGTGACCCATGTGGCCACACCGGCCTGGGGAGCAGCCGCGCCGGGTGCGGTGTGCAGCACGAGACCGCCATCGGGATCGTTGGGCCCGACGTTGGTCACTTCGAGGAGCGTGTTGGTTGGTGGCCGTTCGGCGTCAGGGCAGTTGTCGGGCACCGGTGGCCAATCGAAGTTCGGTAGCAGACATCGCAGGCCGGGCTCAGCGCTCGCGTCACCAAAGCAGCTCTTGCCGTCTGCAGACAACAGCACTGCTCGATCGATGGCAGGAATCTCTGCTGTGGTGGCTTCGAACGAGGCCAGTATGCGGGCGTCGGCACCGATACCCGCCGTGCCTGCCGGGCCGCAGAGTGTCACGATGAGCAGCCGGTTGAGCAGCGAGGTGCCCGCCAGGAGAAAGTCGAACGACTGGGCACAAGATGGATCGAGGATGGTTTCATCGAGAGGCCCGACCAGGCCCTGGTCGCGCTCGTCGGCGTTCGGCCCCGTGAGCCACAGCTCGATCGAAGCATCGACGAAATCGTTGGTGGCACCTCGCCCGGGTTCGATCAGAATCGATCGTTCCACCGGCGCCGTGGCGTCGAACTCATCGGTGGTCTGCGGATCGAGCGCAAACCTCACCACTATGGGAAATCCGTCGACGGGATCCGCAGGTGTCGTGGTCGATGTCGGAGTCGGCGTGTTGGGTATCGACTCGGGTGTCGGCTCGACTGCGGGAGGCGACTCGGCAAGTGGCGATGATGCGCACGAGGCAAGTGTGAGCATCAGGGCAAGAAGCAGCAGACCGAGTGTGGGCACGCCGTGATTACGCATCGTGCCAGCTTGGCGCATGGCGACAGCCTTTGCACTGGGGAGCCGTCCCCAGAAGCGGCGTTCTCCGGTCAGTGAGTGTCGGCACGGCGAGATGTTGGTCAACCACGATGCCCGGACTCACCGCCGCAGGCTGAACAGCGGCGCACACGGGTACCCCCTACGCTTTGCGACGTGACCGTCCTGCGCCGTTCGTGCGCTGTTGTGCTCAGCGTTGCGCTGATGGCGGGGTGCACTTCAGGCGATGGCACGCCGGCTGTCGAGGCCACACGCCCCGTTGCCGATGCGACTGCGGCCGCGGTGCCCACCTCAGCACCGTTGCCGACCGCGGAGCCAGCTCCGACAACGGCGCCTTCGAGTGCGTCCGCGGCCGCCACGCCAGCTGCAGAGGCGGCCGGCCCAGCGGTCGAGCGGCGCGATGGCGTGGATGTATACCGAGGACTCGGCGCATGGGTCGATGTGTTCGATTGGGCACCTGCCTATGCGCCTGCAACCGGGCCGGCGGTCACCACCAATGACTTGGTGGAGATGGCCGCAGCGGGTGTGTCGACCATCTACTTCCAGACGTCACGTATCGACGATCGCGGCAGCGGGCGGATCCAGAATGCACCGCTGGTGGCCGAGTTCCTGGCACGCGCCCACGAACTCGACATGGCAGTGGTTGGTTGGTTCCTGCCGAAATGGGAGGACGCCGACCTGGATCTCGATCGTCTCACGGCAATCGCCGACTTCGATGTCGATGGCCAGCGCTTCGACGGGGTCGCAGTGGACATCGAGGGCGTGCCGTCCATCGAGCAACGAACGGATTGGAACCTTCGCCTCGTTGCCTTGAGCACACAGCTACGGGAGCGTCTGGGTGACGATCGAGCGCTGGGCGCCATCGTGTTGCCGCCGACGCTCATCGAAGTGGTCAACACCGAGTACTGGCCGAACTTCCCGTGGGCCGAACTTGCGCCGCTCTATGACGTGTGGCTCCCGATGAGCTACTGGTCGTTTCGTGATGATGATTCGCCGTTCGCCGATGGGTATCTCTATAACGCCGACTCGACGCGTCGGCTTCGCGACAACCTGGGCGACGCCAGCGCATTGGTGCATGCGATCGGTGGCATCGGCGCGGTGGCAATCGAGGGGGCGGTGGGAGAACCGAGAGCGAACATCTCCGAGTTGGATGAGTTCGTGCAGTCCGCCGTCGACACGTCGGCGATCGGCATCTCGATCTACGACTGGGCGAGCCAGGACTTCTTCGGCCGAGAAACGATGTCCGAACTCGCGCAGGCCGCTGACCTCGCTGGCTGAGCATCAGCTTGCCAACGCGGGGTCGAACCACGGCCCGATCGCCGGTAGGCGGTTCTCCACCGGACGCGCGGCGGTGAGACAGCTACTTCGTCTGAAAGCTGTTCTTCATTTTGGCGTCTGCTGCGAATAGGGCCTGGACGCCATCTCGGTCGAGTTCAGAGGTCGCTGCAGCTTCAGTTTCGCAACCATGTCTTGGGCAGCACTGATTGAGTTGACCTCGATCCTTGGACTCAACTGCACGAGGTTGAGCGAGCGGCTCTGAATGTGCGACCAACCGACGATGTTGACGTTGTCTTCGGCCCTAGTCCTCGGCCGGGATCCCCATAGGCTTGAGTTCGTGGTCTGGTCGTTTGATCAAGTCTGACGCTTCAACCCAGTACAGGATGACCTTGCCCACTTGGAACAACACGGCTGATGGAGGATCGAGTTGTGGCGAGAGTTCGGCCATGCGAAGAACGACCGCATCGACAAGGTTTGAGGTGCGACCCGGCTGACCAGTAGCCAGCCATTTACGTGCAGCATTGACGGCTGTCGTCCCGACACGGTCCCAAAAGTCATGCATGGGGTTGTTGACGTCGTTCTCAAGGACGTGCTTCGGCCACCGGGCGACGATGAACTGGTAGTAGTGGTAGTCGGCCTCGCCAAGCGGTTGGACGAGAAGCTGCATTCGAACCGAAAACGTATCTGAGTGAGGGCCGTCGTCGAATGGGATCGAGTCGGCGAGAACTAGTGCGTAGTTGGTTAGTGCAGCGGGAATGGCGGCGATGCCTTTGGTTAAGGAATTAAGCCGGGCTTGAGCAGCGTCGTTCACGAGCCCCGTCAGTTGGTCGGGCATCGATGAGTGGCGCGGCGCCTTGAAGGCATTCGCTGCGTCTTCGAATGCGGTGGGGGTTGCTGTCGCTAGTTCCTCGCAACGTTCGAGTACGTGACTGCTGTCGAGGCTTAGGTCATCGGCAAGTCGCTTCCATTGCTTTCTGCCAATGCGTTTGATCTTGTACTCGCCCCCCATCTTCATGGCGAGCTTGATCTTGTGGCCTTCGGAATCGTCGTACGGCAGGAACGATGAGACGTCATACAGGCGGGCCAAACGGGTCTGGGCTTCGCGGTGTAACAGGCCATAGTTCTTCGCGTGTGCATCAGTGCCGGCAATGATCCAGTTGAAGATCAAGGCATCGACGAATCGTTGAATCTCTCGTCGTGAGACGGTCGGGCCGGTTGCTCGGCTTATTACTGTTGCAAGTCCGCTGACGGTAGGTCCGCCGTCCTTCTCGTATTTTCGGCTTGGGTGCAGGCCGAGCGCCTGGCATAGATCCTCTTGATGGATGCGAACCCACTTCCCGTCAGTGTCTTTCACGCGATCGAAGCGCTCCACGACGAGTACCTCTTCGCCGCCGAAGGACAAGATGTCTGTCTTGGCAGCCGCTAGGCCGAGGTGGCTTGCGGCCAGCAGACAGAGATGTTCGTTGATGTGTTGATCGTTGTAGCTTGGTACCGCAGGCTTGAAGATGTGGGTTGTTGGTTCGTCTCCGCGTGGCACGCCCCATTGGCCGGACGGTGCGTCCCAGCGCAGTGCCGTTTTAGATTGGGCGCCTGCAAGGCTGAACTGCCCGGTGGCCCCCTGGCCGAACCAGCTGGTGGCGTCACTTCGAAGGCCGGCGAGGCGCCTTTCTACGTCGCGTTCATCGATCAACTGAACACCGCTATCTCGATCGGACGGGTCCCCCTTCCCAGATCGATAGAACTGAACTGCGCCCGCGCAGTCCAATCCGATTCCTGTTGCGAGAAAGGAGGCCGGGGAGGAAACTGAGGCGTCATAGTCGGTTGCCCATCGACGCAGAACGTCTTCGTTGTCTGGAAGTAGTCCCCATAGCCAAGCATGCGGGACCTCACCGACGTGAAGCGCATCGGTTTTTGGCATGGAAACTGAGAGCGTTGTCGCCGAGAGGTTTTGGCGGTAGCCGGCAGAGTAGTTGATCTCGGGTTGTCCATCTCTGCGGGTCAGCGTGCCGATCGGCTTCCCTTCGAGCGCAATTGTGAGTGCGAAGTCAGTCACGTGGGTTGTCCAGTCCCAGTAGGTCGTCCAGATCGATTGAAGGTTTGGCCCTTTCTTGGAGCGTCAAACTGATATCGAGAGCGTCGAGCAGTATCAGAACCTTGGTGAGGCGCAAGCTGCTTCGACCGGACTCCAGGTCAGATATCCATTTCCGACTCACTCCTGCTCTCGTAGCTAGATCCGCCTGAGTCATGTTTTTGGCTAGGCGCAGGTTTCGAACAGTGGTGGCGAGTTCTTGTGTGGTGCGGACTTGGTATTGCATTGTTGGTGATTCCTGTGTGGGCATCCGCTATCACTGGTCGGTGACACGATCAGATGACACTGTTCGGTGACATCAGTTTAGGTGTCACTGTTCGGTGACGCCACTCTAGATGTAACTGTTCGGTGACATCAGTTTTGAAGTCAATGGTGCAATACGGCGCCATGGTCGCTCCGTGAACCTGTGCAATGTTGCACCGTGTTGGCGCTGCTCCATCGCAGTGAAAAGTAAAGAGGAACGGTGCAGCCGCACCGATTCTTCTTAGTGGAGCTGGTGGGAATCGAACCCACGACCCCCTGCTTGCAAATCTGCCGACTCAGCTGAAATAGGCGAATCTGATGTCATCGCGTGTCGTTCAGTGTGGCTAGAGGACTGGAGTGTCGCGACGAACCTGTGTAATATTGCACCGTCTCAGGCTTTGGCTACCGCCTGTCGAAGAAGATACGCATGACGTCCGTTGCTTGGAATACGCGTTTGTAATTTCCGCCGGTGATCTCCGAGATGATCCCCTCATCCACGAGCTTGTTCACCGCCGTGTTCGCTGATGTCACAGTCACCTCGAACCGCTCGGCAACCTGCTTCACATTCACCGTTGGGTACTCAATGAGAGAAGCAGCGAGGTCAACCACAACCCCTCGCATCCTGTGAGAACGCAAGCTGTTCGTGGTTGTGTCCCTCCAAGCGAGCAGCTCGCGGACGCGCTGTGCTGCCTCGATGGCCTGGCTCGCTAGGGCCTCGCAGAAAAAACTGATCCATTCATCCCACGCTCCGGTGATGCTGACTTGTCGCAGCAGGTACCTGTATTTGTCGGAACGAACCTCGAAGAAGGGTGACAGGTTGATCAGAGGCTGAGCGAGGATCCCAGTCTCGATGAGTTGCAGAATCGCGATGAGCCGACCGATCCGGCCGTTGCCATCGGTAAACGGATGAATTGCTTCGAATTGGTAGTGAGCCATTGCGATGCGCACGACCTGGTGCATGGCGGACTCGGCATGGATCCATGTTTCCCAGGCATCCAGTCCCAATTCAAGGATCGGGCCGGGAGGAGGGGGAACGTACGTGGCTTCGCGGACCGAGCATCCCTTGTACGGGCCGATGATCACCTGTGTCTTGCGCACCTCGCCGCGTTGCCAGTCATCAGTGACCGTTCCTTTGATCAGAATGTCCTGAAGCTCTCGAGCAAGTCGTGTGCCGACGGGAAGCTCTGAGAGTCGCCGCACTCCATGCTCGGTGGCTTTGATGAAGTTCAGGATCTCGACAATCGCTGGGCTGCGCGGGAGATCCTCATCGACCTCGCTTGTCAAAACTTCAGCTGCGGGGGCGAAGGTGCCCTCCAGCGCAGAGGTGCTCATCGCTTCACGTCGGATCGTTGGTCGCGACAAGAGGACAGGATCGACACCGAGTTCCGAAGCTACTGCGTCGAGACGGCCCAGTTGTTCAACAGCGTTAACCACGTTCATCCAGGTGCTTGCAGATAGTTCAAGATTCGTGGGCAGCGGGTGCGGCGCAAAAGCAATGTGAGAGACTTGGACACCTTCCTCCTCGACCTTGATCGGAACTAACTCTCCTGTCGATTCATCCGTGAAGAGGTTTGCGTCCATGAATTGTAGCGTAACGCGAGTATCTACAATTTGGATGTTTGAATTGGAAGGGAATTTGACAAAGGGCTAGACGAAATGTTGCAACTGCGAGATTGCCTCAAATTCCACCTTTGAAATTTAGGCGTCAATACAGAACTCTGCACTGAGGAGTTCATTCATCGGTGCCCAGTTCGGCCTAGGGTGCGATCGGTTGGTGCTCGTGATGAACGACGAGCTGGGCAAGCGCAGCTTCGGCCTTCTTGCGGCCTGCACGGGTGTCTGGTGCCTTGACGTATTCGAAGGTCTGCTCTGCTTGCCGGTCTCGGGATCACGCAGGCTGTAGATCTGCACTCGAAATCCGCCGGCGTAGCGACGAATCGTGCCCATGAACCATTCCTTTCGTCCATCGGCTCAAAGTCCAACGTACGCCTAGGGTGCGACAAGTGTGTGCAATTTCGACCGCAGTGTGTGCAATCGCCAACGCACATCGCAGCAAAAAGTAAAGAAGAACCGGTGCAGCCGCACCGATTCTTCTTAGTGGAGCTGGTGGGAATCGAACCCACGACCCCCTGCTTGCAAAGCACCTGAATGCTGATCGTGACTGCTCGTCGACGTTCAAACTAAGGGATTTTGGTGCGTGACGGTTCGTAGCAGTGCGCGCTGGTTTGCGCCGGTTGGCCCCCAGATTGGCCCCCAGAGATTGAATGCCATTCGCTGAAACACGGCGCTAGTTCGTCACGACACTTTGGTGGATGAAAGAAGCCACTTGAGAGGGCTGCTTCATCAACATGAATCGGGTGCTCCAGTCGGACTTGAGGTCTGGAGTTACTGGCCATCATCGCTCGCATATTCGGCGGCACCAGCGAAGGAGTAAACCTCACCCCTCAACTCGCCACGCTTGTTAGCGATCACTGAGAACTGACATTCACGATCATTGAAAACCGACATGGGTGTCGGGGTCTTCTGGCCGGCATCCACCACCCGAATGGGTGGCTCCTCCAGCGTGTCAAGCGACCAAGCACGACACAGCTGAAGGAGCCGCTCTCCATGATGTCCCAGGAGACGTATATGAATATCAATGATCTGCATAGGCAGGGTTGGACGATCCAAGAGATCGCCGCCGAGACTGGCTGGCACCGGACCACGATCAGCAACTATTTGAAGAACGGCCCGCCCCCGGAGACTCGAGTGACCGAGCCGACGGTGATGACCGACTATTGGCTGGGGCGCATCGTGACGATGTTGGAGTCGTGGCCGAGGCTGCAGTCGGTGAGCATCCACAACAAGCTCGCCGCATCCGGGTTCGAGGGTTCCTATCCGACCGTGGTCAGAGCGGTGCGCGATATCCGCGGTCCGCGGTTCCGGGCCGCTGATGCGGTGTCGGTTCCGATCTTCACCGACCCGGGCGAGGAAGCCCAGTTCGATTTCTGCGACTTGTCCAGCTGGGCGGCGCGGTTTGGGTGGGATGTGCCGCTGGTGTGTTTCGGGATGATCTTGTCGTGGTCGCGGTGGCGGATGTGGTGGTTCACCAGCTCGCAGGACCGTCATCACACCTTTGAGGGCATCGCCCGGTTCTTCGACCAGATCGGTGGTGTCCCGGCGACGTCTCGCACCGACCGGATGGGCGCACTGGGCCGATCCCAGGGTCGCCGTTTCGTGTTGCACGCCCCGACAGTTGGTTTCGCCGCTCATCACGGCACGAAGATCGCGTCGTGTCAGGCCGGTGACGCGAAACGCAAAGGCAAGGTCGAGCGGCCGTTCCGATCGTTGCAGGAAACGTTCCTGCCCGAGGTCGAATACGACGGCATCCCGGTCAGTCTCGAGGACCTGAACCGTCGCGCTGCGGTCTGGCTCGACGAGCGGGTCCACGCCGTTGAGTCACGCACTACCGGTGAAACACCGGCCGCCCGGCTCCCAGTTGAGCGCGGGTTCCTCGGCCCGGTGCCCAGGGTCCGGTTCGACTCGGACTATGTCGAGGTCCGCCGGGTCCACAACGTGTTGCCGTTCGTGTCGATCGACGCGAACCGTTACTCGGTCCCGCCCGAAGCATTGGGCCACAAAGTCGAGATCCGCCGCAAAGTCAACGGTGTCACCGTCGAGATCCGCCTCGCCGGCCGACTCATCGCGACGCACCGCCTCGTGTCGGGTCGCCGCATAGATGTGTGGAACCCGACCCATCGCGCCGCAGCCGAAACACTCGCTCTCGGCACCGCCACCGCCCGACCCGACCTACGACTCATCGCCAACGACAACACAGCGCCGGCCGTTGAGCGACTCGAGCTCGAAGGCGACTACGACATTGCCCCACCCGATCTCGACGACCGCTACGCCATCACCATCGACGGCATCGACGACGGGGAGGTGTCAGCATGAGCGGTCTCTCCGAACAAATCAAAGCCGACCTCGGCTACCTCAAACTCGACGCCGCCGCCGAACAGTTCGCCACCCTCGCCGAACAAGCCAAAACCGACAGCTGGTCCCACATCGAGTTCCTCGCACGCCTGATCGCCGAGCAAGCCACCGCCGATCGTGACCGGAGACTCGCCGCCCGACTGCGTTACGCCCGTTTCCCTTACCGGCGAACCATTGATGACTTCGACTACGAATTCCAACCCAGCGTCGATCGCAAACTCGTCGAAGACCTCGCCACATTGCGGTTCATCGACGAGAACCGGCCGATCCTGTTCCTCGGCCAACCCGGCTGCGGCAAAACCCACCTCGCCGTCGCGCTGGCCACCCTCGCTGTTGAGGCCGGCTACCGCGGCTACTTCACCACCGCCGACAACCTCTGCCGCACCCTGGTCCGAGCATCGATCGAGGGCAACCTGGCATCGAAGATGAAAGCCTTCACCGCACCCACCGTGCTCGTCATCGACGATGTCGGCCTGTTGCCGCTCGGCGGCACCGAAGCATCCGCAGTGTTCTTCCAAGTCGTCAACACCCGCTACGAGAAAGGCCACCCCACACTCGTGACCACCAACCGCGGGCTGCCCGACTGGGGCACCATCTTCGGTGACACCGTCGTCGCCGCCGCCGTCTTGGACCGGCTCATGCACAACGCCATCGTGTTCAACATCAAAGGCCCATCGTGGCGACTACGCGAACACAACGGCCTCGAAATCGCCACCACCAACCCCGGCGACCGAAGCTCCAGCTAACCTCACCAACCACCGGCCACGACACCGACCTCACGTCGGTTTTCGATGATCCCCAATGACGGCAATCCCTGATCGCTCACAACGCTAAACAATGGCGCGTATCGGGCAATGGAAAGGCAGTGGGAGAATGCACTCCAAGCGGGAGCCGAAATAGACGTGAAAGTCGTGATCGAATACGCTGACGACGGTCTAAGGCCGACCGAATACGTGATCACATCGACGATTAGGAACGCAGACGGAACAACAACGCGCCTGGATCAAGTCCTTTAGAACGGATAGAGACGATGAATGAGCACCTGGTCCCGCCGCGAGTGCCCACAAAATTTGAGGACGCCACAACTGAGGACCTGTATGAGCTCGTAGGTCAGAGCGCTTTCGAGGGCATCAGTGGCGGACCATGGAACGTAGTCATCATCAACTTTGCTAAATGGCAGGGTGGAGCCCAACTGCGAACCGACGTTTTATCCGCGAACAACGGCGCAACCCTAGAGGGAAGCACATCAGGGATTCGCAAGGCGTTGAGTGAGTTGTGTTTCCGGATGGCTGAAGCCGGTCACGGATGGAACGTAGCCACATACCGACTGACCAGCGAAGGGGAAATGAACATCGAGTTTGGGCTCCGCGAAGAACCGTGGGAGTTGGACCTCGATCAGAATTACATGGACTGACGCGCACTGTAAATCAAGGGAAGTCCGTCTTCAGTAAGTTTCAAACGGAGCTCTGCGACATCCAAGCAGTTCATCACGCCTTCTTCTTTGCGAGAATTGACTCGGCGATTTCGGTACCGGCGTCGACGACTGGAGTGATTCGGTGGCGATAGACCGTCGCGGTTGTGCGCGTCGTTGTGTGCCCGGCAAGATCGGCGAGTGACTCGATCGGAACCCCGCCATCGGAGAGCACAGAGATCGCGGTGTGGCGCATCTCGTATGGCGTCCATTTTCCGATTCCCGCAACTTCGCAGAGCTTGCTGAATTCTCGACGCAGGTTTGAGTGGTTCATTAGCGTGCCGACTTCGCTCGAGAACACGAGATCCATGTCTTCCCAGTATTCGGATCGAAGACGTTGGTTGGTCTGCCTCGTTCGATGACGCCTCAGTGCCTCGGCCATGCCACTGGGTAGCCCGAGTTGTCTGTGCGACGCTGCCTTCTTCACGTCGCCCAGATACATCTTGTTGTTCGAACCTTTAGCTGAGACCGAAACGGTGACGGTCGGCGGGGCTCCATCAAGGTCGAGGTCCTGCCAGCGAATCCCGAGCAGCTCTCCGGGTCTGAGCCCTTGCAGACACCTGGCGCGAACTGATCAGATGGCGAACCGGCGCCGAAGGGCGAATCGCCTGCCTCAAACGACAACACCAATGGAACCGCACCCACCTCAGCACCATCGAAGGAGCCCGAACCTCATGCGGCCACGGCGTACTCGCCCACAACCTCGCCAAACTCGCCCGACTCCAACACTGACCAACCGCCCCACCGCCAACCAGCCATCGGCGACCCTGCTCCCAAAACAGTGCCCCAACGCTCGCCGCAACCAACGCTAGATTTTCAGGACCTAGTAGCTAGGTTGAGGATTTGGTCGAAGCGCGATGTGCTTTCGCCTGACATGCTTAACCAGTCCGTGATCTCCGCGCGAGCTTCGCGCAAGATTTCGCCATTCGATACGCCCCGTTGCGATGCCTCGATGCCGATCGTGTCGCCAGGCTTGTACAGCGATCTGTTGTCGAGCGAGGGAACCGGCAGTTGGATCGCTCGCCCGCCAGCTTCCAATGAACGTTGCCTTATCTGAGGGAGGTAGGCGAGCAGCTGTCCCCACTCCCGTATTGGATCATCGACGCCCTTGCGCCACGTCACTATTGAGAGCGCCCTCAGCCGTGATAGCACGTACATCTCTGCGAGCTGGTCTAGCTGAGACCGATCCCTCACCACAAGAGCATTGAAGCCAGCTTCAGCCGTGACGCAGTAGACATACCAGTCAGGAGTGCTGCGGGCTGCAAGATCAGGGAATTGATCTGAGAAATGGACGACATTGACGGAGCGGTCGAGTTCAGAAATGGCGAACGCGGTTGGCTTGGGAAATCCTTGATCGAGAAGGATGGAGAACGACTCAGGCTGCGATAGCTGTTTCGATGCCACGCAGTCGCCGTTCGAGTTCGGTTACGTCGTCCACCTGTTCAACCGTAAGACCTGGGTATAGGTCCACAATCGCCTGGCTCGGTAGCTGCCGTTCAGTACTCAGAGCGAAGATAGCTGCCGTGGGGATCCGACTGTTGCGGACACACGGATCTCCAGCCAGCACCCACGGCGAGATCGACGAATGATGGGAGGGTGTAACCAGATGTGGAGCCCATGAGCGCTTGGAGTCCGTGTTACGAAGCTCGTCGATTGGCTCATGCAGGTCGAAAGAATCAAGCAAGCTGTAGAAGTCGGACGACGGCAACAAGTTCTGACGGTCGTCGTCGATTTCATCGCTTGCGTTCTCGCCAATCAATACAACATCGCGTGAGGTTGCATAAATCTGACGGATTCGAATCCCAGCGTTCAACTGCTCGCGTACGTGTTTGGTCTTGGCGGCGGCCAAGGGCCTTTCCATACCGCCTTGTCGCAACCATGCGAGAAGGCGAAGCAGGACAAGATCCCGGTAGGACCATATGGCTGGGTCAGCGTTCGCGTAGTCCGGAAGCAGAACCTTGTTGCGTCGCCAGTCGTAGATCGTGCTCTTGGGAACGCCCGACAACTGCGCTGCGCGGTCCGCTGTGTAACGGCCGCGTACGTGTCGAAGTGCATGCGCTGCTATCGCTCGCTCCTCCGCCGTCAGGTCTGACATGCAACCAGTATGCACGATACGGATAGCTACAAGCCGCCTGGCGGCCGCCCTAAGACGATTATCGGCCTGGGGGCGGCGTCGGAGGAATTATAACCGAAACCTGTGGATGCCGGGTTTGAGTTGGAGCGCGGCGTACCTTCCTCTTTGAAAGAAAAGAGCAATCGCCGACCTTGCCGGGTCGGTGAGGAAGGAACGCCGATGTTGAGCGTAATCACCAATGAAGACGAGCGCGCGGAAATGGCCGTGTCGCTTGATGAG
>Ga0209187_1000892_pt1 | contig 41622 bp, 18 predicted proteins | sample BantaG_FD_187430 | JGI IMG/M metagenome (GOLD analysis project Ga0209187, IMG submission 187430) | Marine algal microbial communities from Bantry Bay, Ireland - BantryBay_4 metaG (SPAdes) (version 2) | ecosystem: Host-associated > Algae > Red algae > Unclassified | place: Bantry Bay, Ireland...
AAGACGGAAGTTTCCCGCTAATGTAGGTCCACAATCTTTTTACGTTAGTGGGAGACTTCGGTCTTCGGTCTCCCGTCTTCGGTCTGACTGAACAGTTACTAATATTTTTAATTTATAATTAATTGATATTTAGTTAATTGTGGGCTTTTTGTATCAGTTGTTTACACAATGTATGTTCCTTTTCAATTGGAGTATCTGAATATTTTATTGAAAGACCTCAAATAATTATACCAAATGAACAATCTAAGCAGCCAAAACGAAAATGAATCGTCGAGTGGTAGTGCACGTAATGTTACTGACTTTATTAAAAAAGGTGAAAGTAAATGGACCGCTAATTTTGAGAAAGATAGGATAGAGAATACGCTCTCTAATTTTATGCCTTCAGGTCCCTCTTATCATTATGTTTATAATGTCCCAGCCAACAAGTTTATGTACCTAAGTGAAGGTCTGCAAAATTTACTGGGAGCAAACCCGGGCACTTTTACACCCTCCTCTTATTTAGAAGTAATTCACCCAGATGATCTAGGGCATGTAGAGCACTGCAAAGATTTGGCAGAGTACTTCCTCACCTCACATGTGGACCAGCTTGCGGTAGCAGATTATAAAGTATCCTACCAGTTTAGAATAAAAGATAAGTTTGGTAAATATAAGATAATGCTCCATCAGAGCATTCCTATCTCGTTAGACGATGCAGGACAACCCCTTAATGTACTTGCCATTGAAACAGACATTAGTCATATTACCACCAGCAACAACTACAAAATGTCTTTTCTTGGGATAGGAGTCAAAAAATCTTACTTCAATATCAGGAGCAAAGAAGATTTGAGCAATCCACGAGCTTCCGCAAAAACCGTCACTGAAAGAGAATTGGATGTACTCCGCTTACTTTCGGAAGGCTATAGCTCAAAAGAGATTTCCAAGAAATTACACATCGCTTATGACACTGTACGCACGCATCGCAACAATATCCTGAAAAAAACAAAAATGAAGACCTTGGCACAAGTCATAAGTCACTACATTAAAGAAGGATTAATCTAATTTACGCATTTTACAGTATTGTACAGGTCATTTTACCCTTGCTACTTTTACATGGGATTTCGAATAAACTATGTTGGGTTGAATTTTACTTTATTCTAACCCAACGAATTATGCGACCCATCACAATAAGGCGGATTAGAAGTCTGCTTACAGGTACACAAAGCTACCTTTTTGTCCGTATCTTCCTTACAGATTTTGGGGACAAAGTCCGTTCCTTTATGCGCGCCATTGCAGTAAGGTTGATTTTCGGATAAGCCACAAGTACACCAGGCGTAGTTTTTATCTTTCACTGCGTCGAACATAATGGGCGCTTTTCCCGCTATTTTTGGTAAATCCATTTTTTGTTTTTTTAGAATGAGTAATTGTTTGCTGTAAAGTACAAAAAAGTTGGGAGATGGAAGTGGGAAGTGGGAAGTGGGAAGTTGGAAGTTGGAAGTGGGAAGTGGGAAGTTGGAAGCTGCTCGTCTGACGCGGAGCTTCACGTTAGACGAGCAGCTTCCCACTTCCCACTTCCCACTTCCCACCTTTCTTCCCCCCATTCGTAGAATAAAATGCCCAATCCATCTAAATTCCCTATCTTAGTATCGAATTTTTCAGGTATCTTAAGTTAAGTGTTGTATAGGCATTCTTGAAACAACGCTAATTCTAATAACCTTTTAAATCAAAACAATGAAATTATTCGATCGTCTAGCCAACGGATGGAAACTCGGCAAAACAAGTTTAACAACCATCAAGGAAAACCCTTCGCTGATGGTATTTCCGCTCATTTCTGGTTTTTCACTCCTCCTTGTAAGTATTAGTTTTTTTGGTACAGGCTACATTTTTTTTGGTAAAGACATACTCGCTTTGGCAAATGATGAAACGGCTGTGACCAGTCTAAATGTCGTTATGTATGTGATGGCTTTTCTCTTTTATCTCATTAATTATTTTGTGATCGTTTTCTTTAATGTAGGTTTGGTGTATTGCGCCAAAAATATTTTGGAAGGAAGGGAAGCAACAGTAAGGGATGGGGTTCGCTTTGCGCAATCGCGAATGGGGTCCATACTTGCCTGGTCGGTACTTGCGGCCACGGTCGGTCTGATTTTGAAAAGTATTCAGGAACGTGCAGGAGCTATCGGTGTAATCATTACGGGTCTAATCGGAGTCGTTTGGGGAATTGCCACCTTCTTCGTGATTCCGGTTGTTGCTTTTGAAAACGTAAGTCCAATCGAAGCGGTAAAAAAATCGGCTCTAATTATGAAGGAGAAATGGGGCGAGAGTATTGGCGCTAATTTTAGCTTCGCTATTTTTACCTTATTGGGAATTTTTGTTATTGTATTACCAATCGGTTTCTTCCTGGGAGCAACCGTACATCCTATCGCAGGAATTGTAGCGGCAGTACTGGCTTTTCTTTTGGTGCAAACCGCTGTTTCTTCTGCCAATATGGTCTTCCTTGCAGCTGCTTATCAGCACGTGAATGGTGAATCAACGGGTAATTTTGATAGCGAAATATTGGATGAGGTGTTTATTCCTAAGAAGTAAAGATGTGAATTGTTGGAAGTGGGAAGTGGGAAGTGGAAGTGGAAAGTGGAAAGTGGGAAGTGGGAAGTGGGAAGTGGGAAGTGGGAAGTGGGAAGTGGGAAGCTGCTCGTCTGACGCGGAGCTTCCCACCTCCAACTTCCAACTCAAATAACAGTAATCCCGAATTTACCGAAAGGTGGATTCGGGGTTGCTGTTTTTTGACTTCTGGCGTTGGTGGGAAAACGTTCCTCGATTCGCAAGGACAAGCCCGCTACCGTGATGGGACACTGATTTGATGGCCTCCGTGCTCCTACGCTGACGCTTCGGCGAAAGCGTTCGGATATAGCCTATGACGGCGTACGAGGAGCAGCGAAGTCGAAGTATCCGTGTAAACCTGTTCAATCCGTGTCCCGTCCACCACGTATAAGGGCCCAAAAGTTTAAAAAACGACTAGCTTTGCTTAAATTAGAGCTTTAGAGTCCGGATAACTACTACTTCGGGGACCCAGAAAAATTAAGAAAAACCAACGATTCATGAAAACTTCGAATTCTAAAGAAGAACCCTCTCTCGTTTTTGATAAATCAAAAGCAATAAAAGAAGCGCAGGCTTTTCTTCGTATCAACGACGATGAACAGAAAAGCGAAGAAGATCGTAAAGCATTCGTCGAGGAAAACAAAATTACCATAAAAGATCTGGCAGCAGACTTTGAAAACGTTAGCGATTTTACATACGCTCGCCGTTTATACCAATTGCTTTATCAATACCTCCAGAATGAGGACAAAGACACTACTCGAAGACTGGCAGTTTGTACTTATAAAGACAGCGACTTGTCAAGCGATGTGAAATTTGATGCAGCTGCAAATCTCCTGATCGATAGTTTTCAAAAAGATGGAAAAATTGAAATTCCGGTAGTGTTGGGAACACTGGGGTCTATCTACAAAAAGAAATGGAAGTACGAAAACCACGATGGTCATCTCTTTCAATCACTTCGATATTATCTGCAAGGTTATAAAATTGCCATTCAAACTAAGCGTGGCAACTTTTCCAATATCGGATTTTGTGGAATCAACCTGGCTTATATTTATGATACCATCGCTCATCTCGAAACTTATAATGTCCAAAATGCAAAGGATGGAATTTTCTTGTTTCCAGAGGAAGATCCTTTTTCAGAAATGACAAGGCGATATACGCAAGAAGCAAAAAAATACAGGGAAGGGGTGCATGAAGCTTACGCGGAAAAGTATAAATGGTATGTAGGCATTTGGAGGAAAAATCCGAAAGATAAAATCCTTTTTGATCGTAATGTTCGGTACTGGTTTTTTGTGACCTGGGGAGAAGCGTTGTTGGGCTTAGCCGATTTTAAAGGAGCTGCTGAAAAATTTCAAGAAGCTGTGAAAAAGATCGAAGGAGTAGATGAGGTGCCTAGCTGGAAACGACATACAGCTAGTTTACAGGGATTTCAATTGATTGAATTGTTATATAGTTACGATTCAGTACTTTTCCAACAAGCGAAAGACGTAATTAAGGTACTGCTGAAAATCGATAATGTTCCGGATCATCATACCGATAAATTAGGACTGGCTTTTTCTGGTGGTGGATTCAGAGCTTCGTTCTTTCACATCGGTGTATTGGCTAAACTGGCAGAGGCTGACCTCTTGCGAAAAGTGGAAGTTATTTCCTGCGTATCAGGTGGATCGATATTGGGAGCCTACTATTATTTGAAATTGAAAAATTTGTTGGAGTCAGAAAAATATGAAAGCCTAAGCAAACAGGATTACATCGATTTAGTTGCCGAACTGGAAATAGAATTTTTGGATAAAGTCAACAAAAATGTTCGGATGAATATCCTTTCGCATTTCTTTGCCAACTTGAAAATGGCTTTTGTAAGTAGCTACAACCGTACTTCGCGTACAGCAGATTTGTACGATAAGTTTTTGTACAGCGATTTGATCGAAGGTAAAAAGAAGCTTTACATGGATGACCTGTTGATCAGTCCGGGAGGAGATAGAAGCTTCCGACCAAATCGCGACAACTGGAAAGTCGAAAATAAAGTTCCTGTACTCATTCTAAACGCGACCACATTAAATACGGGCCACTCCTGGCAATTCACCGGTACCTGGATGGGGGAGTCACCCGCTTACATCGATTCGGAGTTTGATGCACTTCCTAATTTACGCCGGATGTATTACAATGAAGCACCCGCACCATTTCGAAAAATCGCCTTGAGTACCGCAGTGGCTGCCTCCGCTGGAGTGCCAGGTATATTTGCACCCATTGCCTTCAATGACTTATACAAAGATTATACAAGAGTATTGTTGGTTGATGGGGGCGTACACGACAATCAGGGGATTTCGACTTTGTATGAACAGGAATGCAATATGCTGATCATCAGTGACGCCTGTGGACAAATGGGCGCCAGCAAAAGACCACCCAATAGCGAGATCGGCGTGGTTGGCAGAACGAATAGCATTTTGCAGGAACGGATTCGATTTAGCCAGTTCCGTGATTTGGAAGCTCGTAAAAAGTCGGGCGTGGTGCGCGATTATATCCTGATGCATTTTACAAAAGACCTACCCAGTGAAGTGGTCAACTGGAGCAATAGCGAAGATCCGTATGTGCCTCCTGTTCTGGTGGAGAAAGATAAACAACGGAAAGAAGGACATACAATTTATGATATTCGATACAACATCCAACGACTGGTTGCCCGAATCCGAACCGACCTTGACGCCTTCCATGAAACCGAGGCCTCTGCCCTGATGTACAGTGGTTACAAAATGGCTGATTACGAGATTGGAATCTCTACCAGTGAAATGTTTGAAGAATCAGCAAGTCAACCTAAACTTGACTTGCATACCGATAAATGGAATTTTATGAAAATTCACAGATTACACGAAGACGAGGCCCTTAGCGATAAACTGGAAAGACAACTATTGCCATCTTCATTGTTGTTTGGAAAAGTATTCCACCTCGTAAAAGGAGGTATTTTTCTTCAACGTTTTTTAATCTTGCTTTTTTTAGGAGGGATTGGTTACTTGTTGGTGTATGCTTTTAATGCAGATTTTAATACGCTGGGAATAATAGCCGGGATACTCGTTGGGAGTTTTTGTTTAGATCGTTTATTCGCCAGATGGATCGGTGTGAGAAGTCTTATTTTATCAATTATGATTCTGTTTCCTGTGTTGGGTATCTTGTGGTTGGTATCTGTATTGGTCCGTCATTGGTCCACCTGGTGGTATTTGCGGGAGGGGCGTTTGAGTAAGATGGATGAGTAGGGAGACTTTGTAAGTATATTGTTGTTTTAACGGAAGTTTACATTTGTTAGTTAAGAATAAAAACGGTTCTTCGTTAAATTTAGTGGGTAATCTATGTGCCGCTATGAGTTTATATGGTTAACACAATTTTTCACGAGTACGCTTGCAATCCAGAAAATTTCTGGCCACAGATTCGCGAAAAAATTGCGGACTTCCCAACAATATTCCACCAAATTCAGGATTCCGGTTCGCTCGTTTGGGTGGATAGTGTAGACTTCGTCTCAGATGCACCTGGCAAAAATGATGGCAGCGAAAAACTAAAAGGCGGCGGCCTCTCCACCGATGCCCTTATTGAGTTAGTCAAAAACGCGGCAAAGAAAAAATCATTCCGAACCAGTCCAACCCGCGACAATCCGTGTCCCACCACGATAGAAGGAAAATTTCGATCTCGATTGCAATTGCAATTCCCATTGAAGCAAAGCGCAAAGCACTAAGCGTTCACCTTATAAGCCAAACCCCGCTTCACCAACTCCGCAATAAACTCGTTATCCGCGTTCACCGTCCGAGTCGGAGACTTCATCTTTACCGTCTCCTTATTCGTTTTGTCCATGAACATAAACTTCAGCTTATGTTCACCCTTGTATCGATTGCACAAGTTGTCAAACCAAATAATAAAGTCGCGATTCATTTTGTCAATATCCATTTTTATTAGGATGGATTCGGTTCGTTCTTTTCCGATACTCGCGAGTTGTCGCACCTCTTCCAACTTCAACTGATATTCATCACTGTTGTAGCGCGGCTGATATTTTCCGGTCAGGTAAAGTACCTCGCCCGGCTCAAACAAGTGCTTGAATTTTTTGTAGTCTTCACTAAATAATGGAAACTCAATCGAGTCATTATAATCCTGAATAACAAACAGACCCCAACCTGTACCTTTCTTAGAGATCCGGTGATTGGCACTCACCACAATTGCAGCAACATTTACTTTCTGTCCTTTATGTGCTTCCAGTTTATCTAGTGTACAAGTCGTAAAGTGCTTGACTTCCATTTGATAATCATCCAGCGGATGACCAGAGATATAAATACCGGTGACCTCTTTTTCCCGGGTCAGTTTTTCAATCAGGCTCCAGTGAACGGCTTTTTCCGGAATCTTTGGTGGTTGGATAAATGCTTCTTCCGAATCACCAAACAGAGAACTGGTTGCCTGTGCTTTTTGATTCTGATAAGCCTGACCGTATTTGACCAAATGCTCCAGGAAAGTATCGTATTTGCCGGAAGGCGAAAAGAAAGTAGCCCGCGTTTCAATTTCAGGGAAAAGATCGAAGGCACCACCTAATACCAGCGATTCCATCACCCGTTTGTTGATGGAACTCAGGTTGAGGCGCTTGAGCATGTCGTAGATGGATTCGAAGGGACCATTTGCTTTGCGTTCTTCCAGGATAGCACCTACTGGTCCTTCACCCACACCTTTTAGTGCAGACATTCCGAATCGAACAGCTCCTTCTTTATTGACGGAGAAGTCAGAATAAGATTCATTGATATCTGGTCCCAATACCGTCAGATTCATTCGCTTACATTCACGGAGGAAGAAGGTAACTTTGGAAATGTCACTTCTATTGTGCGTCAATACCGAAGCCATAAATTCGGCAGGGTAGTGGGCTTTTAAATAGGCCGTTTGAAAGGCAATGAAAGCATAGCAGGTAGAGTGCGACTTGTTGAAGGCATAGGATGCAAATGCTTCCCAGTCTTTCCAAATCTTTTCAACCACTTTTCCTTCGTGACCATTGGCTTTACAACCTTCTACAAACTTTGGCCACATCTCATCAATCAATTTCTTCTTTTTCTTACCCATCGCTTTACGCAACATATCCGCCTCACCTTTGGTAAAGTTGGCTAGTTTTTGCGAAAGCAACATGACCTGCTCCTGATAAACCGTGATACCATAGGTCTCTGCCAAATATTCTTCCATGGCCGGAAGGTCGTATTGGATCGGTTCGCGACCATGTCGACGGGCAACAAAATTCGGAATATATGCCAACGGACCAGGACGATACAAGGCGTTCATCGCAATAAGATCCTCAAACTTATCCGGTTCGAGTTCCTTCATGTAGCGTTGCATTCCCGTGGATTCGTACTGAAATATACCAATGGTATCCCCCTTTTGGAAAAGCTTGTAGGTTGCTTCATCATCGAGCGGAATTAAATCCGGGTCAATGTCAACACCGTGTTTTGATTTTATGATTTTACAGGCATCTTTGATGATGGTCAGGGTTTTCAAACCCAGGAAATCCATTTTCAAAAGTCCTGCATCTTCTGCAACTGAGTTGTCAAACTGTGTCACCAAAAGATCAGAGTCTTTGGCTACCGTTACCGGAACGTAGTTGGTAATGTCACCCGGCGTAATGATCACGCCACAGGCATGTATCCCTGTGTTTCGAATGGAACCTTCCAGTTTTTTCGCAGTACGAATTACTTCGCCGGTCATGTCATCCCCTTCTGATAATGCTCTAAACTGATAGGCCTTTTCTTTGTCTTCAGCATTCAATTTTCCTTTTAGCCCCGGATCGATATCACCAGTAGCTAACACTTTTTTCAGTGAAGCACCCAGCTGTAGCGGAAATGTTTTTGCGATTTTATCGACTTCATATAGTGGCATGTCGAGTACACGTCCTACATCACGAATCGAGGATTTGGCAGCCATCGAACCATAGGTGATAATTTGTGCCACCTGATTACGGCCGTATTTTTCGATCACATAATCAATAACTTTGGCCCGACCCACATCATCAAAGTCGATATCAATATCGGGCATGGATACACGTTCCGGATTCAGGAAACGCTCAAACAGCAGATCGTACTTGATGGGATCCACATTGGTGATGCCGTTGCAATAGGCGACAGCTGACCCTGCTGCCGATCCACGACCGGGTCCCACGGCCACACCCATTTCACGGGCAGTGGAAGTGAAATCCTGTACAATCAAAAAGTAACCTGGATAACCTGACTTGCGAATAACGTCCAACTCAAAGTCGAGTCGCTCCGCAATAGCCGGCGTAATGGTTTCATATCTTTTTCGCGCACCTTCATAGGTTAGGTGGCGGAGGTAATCATCCTGTGTTTTAAATTCGTCGGGTAGTGGAAAGTTTGGAAGCAGTACGTCACGCGCCAGATCCATCCCGTCAATCTTGTCGTAAATCTCCATCGTATTAGCAATCGATTCCGGCACATCTTCAAAGATGGAATTCATCTGTGCCTGCGTCTTAAAGTAGAAATCCGAACTTGGAAATTTAAAACGCTTTTCATCTTCCTTGGTGCTGCCTGTGTTGATACAAAGCAGAATATCGTGTGGTGCAAAATCCTCTTCCTCTACGTAGTGGGAGTCATTGGTAGCAATCAATTTTACTTCATGCTTTTTGGCCAGACGGATGAGTTCCTGATTGATGTCTTCCTGGCTTACGCCCAAACCATCTATGTTTTCCAATCCGCGGTGCCGTTGCAGCTCAATGTAAAAATCATCTCCGAAAAGATCGAGCCACCATTTTAGTTTTGTCTCTGCTTCTTCCTTCTTTCCGTTAAGGATCAACTGCGGAATCTCCGCACCCAGACAACAGCTGGTCGCAATCAAACCTTCATGGTATTTCTCCAACAGTTCTTTATCAATTCGTGGAAACTTAGAATACAAACCTTCAATGAAACCGAGTGAACACAACTTGATCAGGTTCTCATATCCCTTTTTGTTTTTTGCCAAAAGGAGTTGGTGATATCGTTTATCTTTTTCGCCTTTTGCGCGGGAAAAGGCTTTGATGTGCCGGTCTGCCACCAGGTAAAACTCACAACCGACCATGGGTTTGAGTCCCCGCTTATTGGCTTCGTATACAAATTTGAAGGCCCCAAACATGTTTCCGTGATCGGTAAGGGCTACTCCTTTTTGACCGTCGGCAACGGCCTTGTCCATCATGGTTCCGATTTCGGCGGCACCATCGAGGAGGGAGTATTGAGTGTGGCAGTGTAGGTGACAGTATTCTGGCATTGGATTTTGTTTTTTGTGAAGACTGAAATCGGAAAAGCTGACTAAGAACCTTGGGCTCGTAACCAGCAAATTTATTTGCTAGGTTCTAACTACATGCAGACCAGTTAGTCGGTGAATCTGGCAAATAAATTTGCCGATTACGACTCAGTTTAAATCCTGCTGGCCTAACAAAATGAAGTGTCTGATAGTCGGTGACACCTAATTTCACAAACTTGTTTGATGTGTATAGTTTTTCTCTGCTGTGGTAAGAAACTGATTTTCTATGACTTAGAAAGATATGGAAAACGATTCCCTTCTTACGTTGGCAAGATAGGGAAAAAGGCGGAAAATATTAATGTTTTAACGATGAACATTGAAAATGACTTTAGAAATATTGGCTTCTAAAAAATAGAATATCTTTCGTTTTATCAAACAAATTCGCCATATTTGATATTCAAGGGCTTAGGATACAAATGTATTTAAGACTCTGCCTCAAAACAAAATGGATGTCAGCACATTATACCAAACAAATAAACGGGGAACTCCCTTTGTTACTGATTTTTGTAACAATGCTTTTGTTTTTTGTAGATATTGTTGCGCTAGCCCAGCCATCCCATCACTCGTTGCGTATCAATAACCTTCAAGTACAGCATATAGGAGTCGAGCATGGTCTTTCACAGGGCTCCATCTATTCTATTCACAAAGATTCTTATGGCTTCATGTGGTTCTCTTCCAACGAAGGACTCAACCGCTATGATGGACTAGAAGTAAAGACATATCAAAATATCAGTATAGATACAAACTCGTTGCGTGGCAACTATACCAATGGAATTGTTGAAGACACCTATGGCAACTTATGGGTGGGAACAGAAGTCTGCCTCAACCGCTATGTCCGGGAGCAGGATAATTTTGATTTTGTTTATACAAAAAATACAAATGACCAATTGGTTAACAGTACTAACTATCCTTTTTATGCGGATAGCTCAGAAGTATGGTATACCAATAGTAAAGAAGGTATTTTGATCTATAATTTTATAAACGGAGAAAAAAGGATTGTCAATGATTCTTTCCTTTACAACCGAACCAATTATATGATCAACTCCACCTTTCGGGGAAAGAATGGAGATATATGGATTCGACAGGAAACGGGAATTGTGCGATTAGAAAGAGCGACTAGCAAAGTGTCCTATTATTTTTCCAACCGGCCAGATAATGCACTGGGAGAACCCTTGAAGATCAATTGTTTTTATCAAAACGAAGCTGGCTTGATTCGAATGGGAGCAGGCAACCGATTGTTGAAGATGGATGAAGCAGGACAAAACTATGAATTGCAATCGGTGATTGGCGAACCAAGTTCTACCATCTCTGATATTAGAGAAGACTCCAATGGTCTCTTATGGTTGGGGACGGAGCAGGATGGTCTGATTGTTTTTGATGAACAAAAGGGGATTGTTCGACAGTTCACAGTAGAGGGAAATGAATTGTTGAAGCTAACCAATAATTCTGCAGGTACCGTTTATATTGATGACCAGTATAATGTTTGGGCCAATGTCGATCCAGAAGGAATTAATGTGCTCAGGCAAAATTTTAAGGCTTTTAAGTCTTATGGCGAAGAGTTGTTTGTGAAAGAGGATTTTGTTTCTTGTGGGGTTCGTCATTTTTCGGAACGAGCTGATGGTAAGATTTGGATAGTGACCGAAAAAGATGGTACCTGCCTGTTCAATCCAAATACCAATAACATTGAAAAATTGTTGCGCCCGGAAGTTTCTGACCTACAGGATAGAAATGAAGATTATGCATTTATTGACAGTAGACAACGCCTGTGGGTAGGAACGTATAGTGGCTTCTTCTATTTAGAAAACGATGATCAGAAGATTACCAGAGTACTTAACCAAGCTAGTCCTGAACAACAATCTTTGGTCAGCTTTATTTGGAGTATGAAGGAAACTCCAGATGGGAATTTCATTTTTTCAACAGAAGCTGGGGTTTATTACATGGGCATGGAGACCTTGGAACCCAAGTTGCTTTACCCATTGATCAGAGCAACCGTGCAACTTCATTTAGATGATAACAATAACTTATTGTTATCCGAATATCATAATGGCTTCCATGTCATCAACTACGAGGATTGGATCAATGACCATCCAGAAAAAACCAGCCAACAATTTTTAACCGAATATAATGTCAAGTGTTTCTACCAAAATAAACCACATAACGATTACTGGATCGGAACCAATAACGGCCTGCTACATATCTACCCCAATCAATCATGGACCAAAATAGATTCACTCAAACGCTACACGCAGGAGCATGGCCTCCCCAGTATTTATGTCTACGGAATTTTACCCGATGAGCAAAACCGATTATGGCTCAGCACCAACCGTGGACTTGCAAACCTCGATCTGGAAACAGAAAAAATAACGAGCTATGTATTAGAAGATGGGGTGCAAGGTTATGAGTTCAATACTAATAGTTATATGAAAGCCTCTACCGGTGAACTGTATTTTGGTGGTACCAATGGCTTCAACCGCTTTGACCCCAGTCAAATAAAAAAGAACCCGCAACCGCCTTTGTCGATTGCCTTTATTGATTTTTTGGTGAATGGAGTATCCTACCAAAGTAATAAACATATAGGTGTGCTTGATAAGATCGAATTGGACTATAGTCAAAATACTTTTACCATTAATTATGCAGCCATCGATTATCTAAGTGGTGGTCAAAATCGATATAGAATTTTCCTAAAAGGCTATGACAAATCCTGGCAGGAAGTAGGGCAGGAGCGCTCGGTGCGATATACCGGAGTACCAGAAGGAACGTATACGTTCCTGGTAGATGCCTGCAATCGGGATGGTGTATGGACTCAGGCACCCAGCGATTTAGAGATTAGAATTGCTGCTCCCTGGTATCGAACCTGGTGGGCTTACCTATTGTATTTGATCTCTGCCGTATCGATTTTTTATCTGCTATATCGCTATCAGACTCGTAGAAAGCTATTGCAAATGCAACTGAACCTGGAAAAGAAAGAATCAGAACGACTCAAGGAAATGGACCAGATGAAAAATAAAATCTACACCAATATTTCTCATGAGTTCAGAACGCCGCTAACTGTGATAAAAGGTATGGCCGGTCAAATCACAAATGAAAAAGCCCGTGACTTAATTCAAAACAATAGTGATAACCTTCTGTCACTGGTCAACGAAATACTGGATCTCTCAAAACTAGATTCCAATAGTCTACCTGTTCATCTGAAAAATGCCAATATCATTGCTTTTCTGAAATACCTGACTGCTTCTTTGGAATCCCTGGCTGTTGCCAAAAAAGTAAACCTTAGTTTTCAATCGAACCTGGATCTACTGCACATAGATTTTGATAAAGACAAACTTTCAAAAATCGTGAGCAACCTATTGGTCAACGCAATTAGATTTACAACAGAAGGTGGCCAGGTTACACTGAGAGCAGCTAAGGATCAGAATGAACTGCTTATTTCCGTTGAGGATACTGGTAAAGGAATTCCAACAGATCAACAGGAATTAGTTTTCAATCGGTTTCATCAGGTAAAAGATGCAGACGCGACTGGTGGTACGGGCATTGGGCTGGCATTAGTCAGAGAACTCACACAGTTGCTTCACGGTACGATCCGACTTGAAAGTGAAGTAGGGAAGGGGAGTCGATTTTATCTTAGCTTTCCCATTTTGAATGAATCTGTCGCTCCGGTCATTAGTGATAAAGTTTCCGAACCAATTCCTGCCATTGAAAAATCCATCTTGGAATTAGAACCCGCTGATACCAATTTGCCCTACTTACTCATCATCGAAGACAACGCCGATGTGGTGACATATATCAAAACGATTTTAGCAAAAGCTTATAACATCACCACTGCGAATAATGGGATTGAGGGAATAGCATTAGCGCTGGAGCAGATTCCGGACATTATCATCAGTGATGTGATGATGCCGGGTAAAGATGGCTATGAAGTTTGTGCCACCTTGAAACAAAATGAAAAGACCAGCCACATTCCTATCATTCTGCTGACTGCTAAAGCTGGAAATAAAGACAAACTCGCCGGGCTTTCTTATGGTGCGGATGCTTATTTGATCAAACCCTTTGAAGAAAGAGAACTCCTCATTCGCCTGGAGCAATTATTGGCTTTGCGCAAAAAGTTACAGGAAAGCTATGCTCAGATCATCGTTGGCAAAGTTCATCAAAAAGAACTTACCAGGGAAGACACTTTTCTTCAAAAAATAGTATCCAAACTTTTAAATCATTTGGATGACGAGTGCTATTCTATTGATGATCTCGCACAGGAACTTCAAATCAGCCGCTCCCAACTATATCGCAAAATAAAAGCCCTGACCAACCTATCCACCTCCATTTATATCCGAAACATACGGTTGAAGCAAGCTCAAAAATTATTGTTACAAAACAAATACCCCATCTCTGAAGTCGCTTACATGGTCGGCTTCAAATCACCTGCCTACTTTTCTCAAGCCTATAAGGCCCTTTTTGGCTATGCTCCTAATCAGGAAGGAAGCTAAGTTTGTCAAATAAAAGAGTAATTATTTAGCTGTTTGCTGAAAAGACGGAAGACGGAAGACGGAAGACGGAAGACCGAAGACCGAAGACGGAAGTTTCCCGCGAACGTAATTCTGCACTTGTTTAACGTTAGTGGGAAACTTCGGTCTTCCGTCTTCGGTCTCCCGTCTCCCTTCTCAAAGCAGGCACTGCTGAAAAGATACCTAAACAGTCAGTAGTCTAGCCCTTCGTCTAATTTATTTACGGTTATCGCGTGCATAACTTACTGATTATCAGTTGATGCAACAATAACTAAAGCTTTTGACCAAATAACTAAAACGTATTTCGTTGTAATCCAAGATTTTGTGCTAAACAAAATTCAAATAAATAATTACAATGAAAAAATCAGAACCATTCAACTATTTAGTAAAGCTATCTCTACTTATTAGCATGATTAGTTATTCTGTAACTGCCTATTCAATTAATTATTCCTGGAATGGAGGTACAGGTGATTGGAGCGTAATGACCAACTGGACACCTAATGGTGTGCCGGGGGCAGATGATGATGTCATTATATCTTCAGTATTCGAAAAAGTTACTATTGACATAGCCGGTATCAGCGTCAACAATATTACAACCAGTAATACAGTGCTTGCAGGAGCAGATACGCTCTCGGTGCTCGGCACCATGAATTGGAATGGTGGTAATATATTCTGTCCTATAACCATCAAGTCCGGAGGCATATTCAATAAAACCAGCGGTTCGGGTGCCCTGAATAATGTCATCACCATAGATGCTGGTGCCACTTTCAACCAAGGAGTTAATATTGCTATTAATTCAGGGGGTGATATGGTGAATAATGGTATTTATAATCAAAGTGGCGGAAGACTACAATTGGGTAGCTCATCTGTTACCTTTGATAATGAAGGAACCTTTAACGTAGCGCATGATGGGACTGCATTAAATGGAAGTGGGACTTTTATCAATACTGGAATTTTTAACTGGGATGTAGGCGCAGGCACATTGACAATGAGTTGCCGGTTTACCAATAATGGTACTTTTAATCAAAACACAGGAACCGGACTTACTATTGGTACGCTTACTAATAATACTTCATTAAGTTTACTTCCTGGGACAACTCTCCAGGTAGGTGCCTGCACGATCAATGCTGCAATCGATAATACTGTCGGGCAAACTTGGAATTTTCTTGTAAACTTGACCTACTCTATACCGCTCACTATTGATGGTATTGCCAATGTGAATAATATAACTGGAAGTGATCCTATAACGGTGAATGGTGTCATGAACTGGAATGGAGGTGATTTAGACTGCCCTTTAACCATCAAGTCCGGAGGAATATTTAATAAACCCAGCAGTTCGGGTAGTCTAGAAAACCTCCTCACTATAGATGCAGGTGCCACTTTCAATCAAGCCGTTAATTATTCTATTCAATCGGGAGGTAATATGGTGAATAATGGTACCTATAATCAAACCAGCGGGAGGATACAACTGAACAACAACTCTGTTACGATTGATAATGGAGGAACCTTTAATATCGAGCATGATGGGACTGCGTTTGCTGGAAGTGGGACATTTCATAATAATGGAGGGACCCTGTTCAAAACAACGACAACCGGAGTCACTACAATCGGTTGTGGTGTAAACCAAGATGGAATACTAGCTGGTGATGGTACGATAAATTTTAATTTCATACCTACCATAGGAGTCAATGCACAATTTAACCCTGGTCAATCCCCAGGAGAACTCACATTAAACATGCTCCCTTCGATAGGAACACTCAATATTGAAATAGAAGGGAATGTAACAGCAGGAACGGATTTCGACGTACTTAATGTGACCACTGGAACAGTAGACCTTGCTGGAGGTGTACTAAATGTAACATTGCCTACAGGTTTTGAGCCTTTGCTCGGTGATAAATACATCGTACTGACTTGCCCGGGTGGATGTATGAATAATTTTGCCAGTACTAACCTTCCATTAGTACCGGCTGGCTGGCAAGTCAATTATAATGAGACTAATGTCGAGCTGGAAGTAATTGCAAACCTACCTGTAGAACTAATCCGTTTCAACGCCGAATTAATAGATCAACAGGTACAACTGAGCTGGCAAACCGCGTCGGAATTCAATAACAAAGGCTTCGAAATAGAACGATCTACTGATGGTACCAACTGGTCCAATATCGGTTGGCAGTCAGGCAACAATACCAGTGAGCATATACAACAGTATTCATTTAATGACCATGCCCCAAAAGTCGGTTCCAACTACTACCGCCTCAAACAACTAGACTATGACGGTCAGTTTGAATACTCCAGTGTAGCTTCCATTGATTATAAAAACGATTCCCAAAATATCACCCTTTACCCCAATCCTGTTGTTGATCAAGTCAATATTGATGGATGGATCGCAAATAGAAATACAAAGGTTGAAATAATCAATGTATCGGGTGAAGTGGTAAAATCAGTTTATGCTACGACGAAAACTATTGATGTTTCTGATTTAGCAAAAGGGAATTACTTTATTCGATGGGATACTGGTTCCGATTCAGGATTGACTTCTAACATGTTTGTAAAGCATTAAATTAGTAGCAATATACGCTCATTGAACGTTTTTTAATACATGAAACCGGCAGCTTTTTAGCTCTATCTCAGGGGCGAAAACCAAATGGAAAGGCCGGTTTCATTTTTTTGTTTTGAATGCCAATCAACTTTGATTTTATTTCTGCCTAATTAATTTTAGAATAAGGCTGCTTCATCTTGCCAGATGCTGATCGGCAAATCCTTTCGTTGTGCTTGAAAAATTATTTTTTTCATTTTGACAATACTCCGTGTAGCTTTTCTGTCTACATTTTAAGTAAACCAACACCTGTCGTATTCTAAGCTGCAATAGCTAACATCCATCCTGAATTCATCAATAAAGTCACTGAATAGTTACCCAAAGTTTTAAAACAAACCATACAGATACGATAGGACACATAGACCGTCACCAATAGAACTATGTGTGTCGTCAGACAAGAAAGTGTAATGTTACAGTAATAGTAAAGCGGATAAGAAGAGGAGCGTGTTCTATAGATTTTATTTATCCAGCACCCATCGTTCTCACCCAAAGTAAAACAGGGACTAAAGCAATCAGAGAAAGGGTCGCAACCAATACATCCCGTAGAAAAGTTTTACTATCCCCATCAAAGAAATATTTGAAAAATAAAGAGAACAAGGCAAAGGACCAGAAGGCCAGCAACATACAGCTATTTAAAATGAAAAAGAGTTTGATGTCTGGCTCCGTCTGACTGATGAAGTAACTAAAGAAGTAGATAATGGAAGAGAATAGCGCATAGGTTAGCACAGGCTTTTTAATGTCCTCCCTTGGCCGAGCCTGCGACCGCTTGCCCACTTGAGCAGTACAATAAACTAGTAGTGCAAGGTAGGCGATCAGGATTAATCCGATGTGCATAATTTTTCTTTAGTTCATCCGAAAATAAACCCCTACAGAAATTCCAAAACTAGAAAACCGACTGCCACTCTCCACCGCATCCGGAAAGTTAGATCGAATAGCTGAAAAATCATCTGCCTGGCTAAAACTACGGGAATAAGAAGCCTGAATAAATGTAGTGATGAACTCAGAGGCTTTCATCTCTGCGCCGACTTTTATCAATACACCAGTGTTGGCATTGCGGGAAGTAGTATTAATTCTAAAAGCTTCTTCTTCCGCAACTTCGATGAAGTTGTTATTGACGTCCCGGATAATCTTAAACGTTCTATTCGAGTAATCGGCAGACTGAAGAAAAGCGAAATAAGGACCTGCATGAAAAGTAGCTCTTACCTTTCTAATCCCCATTGTTTTTTTTGAGTCATGTCATTTAAAGGGTAAGCAGGTGCATGTGCATGCAAATGTGAACTTTTCACCCGATCGCGAGCCTTCACGACTAAGTAAAACATTCCCATTCCCATGCTAAACCTCCACCACCTTCCGATTAAACTCAATATTCAACTGTTGACCCAAGCGAATATAGGCATCCTCAATCACCTTACTCGCAAACACCCAGTCACCTTTGATGAAGCCTTTTATCATTGGGAAAAATAAATTCTGGCTCTTCCAGATATCCAACTTTATATTGACTTGCTGCAGACTTGATAAAATCTGTGTGAGTTTATTAATGTGCTCCAGTGGATCTGTAAAATGTTCAATTTTTTGAATTTCCCAGAAGATACGCTCACTCGCTGCTAAAGAGAATGACTCTTCGTTGCTCAATTGGATTTGCCATTTTTCTAACTCGCCAATTAGCTTTTGCAATCGATCAATGTCAATATCATCCTTCGTGAAAAAACGATGTAAGTCTGCGTTGACCACAAACTGAACCAAATTTTTATAGGACTTTGGAATGGGAATACCACTCACAAGCATACTCGACATCAACTGATAATTGTCATTGTAAATGTCGCGGAATGAGTTTTCTGCTGAGCGCAAATTTCGTCCGGTAATGTGCTTCAAAATTTTGCGACGCTCATCACGGAAAAGATGATCAAAAGAATAACTCTCCGAACCATAATACTTTTGCATGACTCCAATTACATCTCCCAGATTATACGAGTCAAAAGCCTCAAACAATTCATCTTCCATTTCCTGGAATGCCTCGTCCGTTACATCTCGGGAGATGTATCCAATCAAACTTTGCTGACCGAGATACAATACCGCAAAGGTGAACGGTTTTTCCGACAAGGTAATCTTAGACTTCATCACTGTTTTTCCAATCACCACTTTTTGGCTACCAGCCTCTCCACGTCGCTCATATTTGCTGATGGCTTCGTAATTGTGAAAAGACATGTTCTCCTGTGCCTGTTGCCCAAACAAAGAAGCTACCGCAAAGTGCATACCTGCTCTGGTCAGACCCAGTCGTCCCGGAATAACATGCTTTCGGAAACTAACCGCCCCATTTTTATAAATATTACTGGGGGCATTTTCCAATCGGTTGATAAAGTCTTGTTCAAAATCACCTTGATTCAACTGCTTGGCATAATCTATCGCCCGCAATGCATATTGCAAAATCTGGTTGGTTTCAATTCCTGAAATTTCATCAAAGAACCAGCCACAACTGGTGTACATCAACATCGCGTTACGCTGCATTTCCAAAAGGCGTAACGCATGGGTTGTTTGTTTTTTATTCAAAGTTTCTTTAGCATGCTTTGCAAAGAATTTTTCAATCATTTCAGGGCTACGGTCATTGATCACTTCGATATAATCATTACGTGCTGCCCAGGGGTCTTTCAATAGAACACCTGCTTCCCGGTCAAAACTTTCTATCAAATTATCACGCAACCAGTCAAAGGCATAGCGCAAAGGTCCACGCCATCCTTGCCTGAAAGTTGGGTGCCCACTGTTACATCCGCAGTCCGATCTCCAACGTTCAATACCATGGACACAAGACCAGGAGCTGTTTTCAAAAATCTGTGCTTCCCACTCAGGTGGATGTTTTTCCAGATACTCTCCGTAATTGGTAAGTATAGCCAGCTGTTCCTCCTCTACATAATTGACACAATCTGCTAAAGCCATTTCGCCATGACGGTGATGGTGGCCGTAGCTTTCGCCATCTGTTGCAATATGAATTAATTGTGGGACATCATCCTTGCTTGCTGTTGAGATCAGCCTTTTGGCAAAATCTTTACCATTGTCTAGCAAACCTTTGAAAGCCACATCCTGTGCTACATTTCCATCATAGAAAAACAAAACGATGCTGTTGCCTGATGGTAAATGGCAAATATAAGGTCGACGAGGGTCTACTCGCGTTCCAGATACATCTCTCCAATTTGAATCATGGATTGGTTTTACTGCCTTTGCCTGACGTGGCGCGAGGATGGTGAATTTAATTCCATTGGCAGCCAGTACCTCCAGAGAAGCAATATCGGCAGCCGTTTCTGCCAGCCACATCCCTTCCGGTTTTCTGCCAAAGTGGTGTTCAAAATCGCGGATACCCCAGATCACTTGGGTCTCTTTATCTCTCTCATTACAAAGCGGCAGAATCAAATGCGAGTGTGCCTGCGCGATGGCAGAACCATGACCACTGTATTTTTGCTGCGCTCTTTTATCCGCTGCAATAATCTGATCATAAGTCACTCTGTCCTGCCGCTTCATCCAGTAAAGAAGGGTAGGCCCAAAGTTGAAACTGATATGTGAATAATTATTTTGAATTTTAATAATGTTACCCACGTCATCCAGAATCCGTGCGGCGCGGTTAGGTGCGTAGCATTCAAAATTGATGCGTTCATTCCAATCATGGAAGGGTTGCGCCGAATCTTGTAGTTCAACGATTTCCAACCAGGCATTTTCACGAGGAGGCTGGTAATAATGTCCGTGTATACAGATATATTTATTCATGCTAACAACTATTTCATTTATGAAAGTGCCTTTTATACGGATTTTTACCGTTTTGTTTACACTTATGTATTAAGAAGTAAAATTAACTAATATTTAGTGTCTAAAGTACATTAAGAAGCAGGTTTTATTTCTAAATCACCTAAATTTAGCATAGTTGAGTTCTAATTCTTATTTGATTAGTGGAATTAGGGTTTTAAACGAAAAGTTTGTCAAAAACAATGAAAAGGAGCATTTTTAAGAATATTTTAATCATTTTCCAGTTATTTAGAGGCAAAAGCACCAAATGAGAAGCTATTTGGGGTCATAAAAAACACATCCTTGCAAAAAACTATTAGTCTGCTCTTCCTATTCCTCTACCTGCAAAGCCTGGGCGCACAATCCCTCCTAAACGGTATAGTCACCGACCAAAACAACCAGCCACTCGCCTTTGTCAACATCCTGATCAATAATAAAGCAACGGATGGACTGACCACTACAATCGATGGAAAATTCTCCATTCCCAATGCAGAAAATATACAGCAATTGCGATTCAGCTACGTTGGTTTTGAAACGCTCTACCAGGCGATTGATGTAAAAAATAATGAAACATTTTTAGTTGTAAAACTAAAATCTTCTGCCGTCAATATAGATGCGATTGAAATCATAGCCGGTGAGCATCCGGCACATCGGATCATCCGACAGGCAGTGCGCATGCGCGACCAAAATAATCCGGAAAAAATGAAAGCCTATCGTTGCCGGACTTACAATAAAATGACTTTTGACTTTGTACCTGATAAAGCGGGTATTGCTGCTTACGAGTTGAAAAATAAAAAGCGAAAAGAGGAAGGAAAAAAATTGATGAACCGCTTTCATAACAAGCAAGAAAAGGGTTTAAACAGAATGAATTCTCTGACCAAGAAACAGCATCTGTTCCTCATGGAGTCGGTAACGGACCGTCAGTTTAAAGCTCCAAAAGATATGCACGAAACCATAACACATAACCGGGTTTCAGGTTTTAAGGCACCTTCCTTTGCGGCTTTGGCCAATGCGATTCAACCTTTTTCCTTCTATCAGGATCATCTGGAAATTTTGGACAAGGATTATTTGAATCCACTTAGTCCGGGAAGCACGAGGGCGTATTATTTTACTATTGAGGATACGCTTTATCAGGAACAAGATAGTATTTATGTGCTCAGTTTTAAGCCCCGAAAAGGAAAAAAATTTGATGGACTAAAAGGTGTCTTATATATTCATTCCAGCACTTATGCCATTCAGCATGTAATTGCTCAACCAGCAAACCCCGCCTTCATTGATTTGAAAATCGAGCAACAATATCAGTTTGTTGAAAGACAACAATGGTTTCCCAAAGCACTAAACTTCGAGTTAATACTCAAAAAGTATCCTTCCAAATATATTGGAGTGGCTATCTCCGGTCGAACTTATATCGACTCCGTTCGCATCAATCCCCAACTCAACAAAAAGACATTCAAACGGGATACCTGGTCAATGAATGAGGATGCTTTTGCAAAAGCAGATTCCATTTGGCAAAAACTAAGGCAGGAACCTTTGACAGACAAAGAAAAGGCAACCTATGTCTTTGTCGACAGTATTGGTTCCAAAAAACACTTTGATGCTTTAATGAAAGCAACAGAAGCGCTGGCTTCCGGTCGCTATCCTATTGGGAAAGTAGATGTGCTACTCAACGAAATGTTAAGTTTGAATCAATATGAAAATGTCCGCTTCGGTTTTGGCCTGGGAACCAATGACAAGCTATCAAAATATTTCAACCTGGAAGCTTATGGAGCCTACGGCATCAAAGACAAAGCCTGGAAGTACGGTAGCGCCCTAAATCTGAATTTGCTAAACAATGATCGCCTGACACTACGCGCAGCCTATTCAAAAGATCTGGAAGAGCCAGCCACCATGTTTAATTCTTTTAAGCAACTACTAAGTACGCGACTTTATGCCGATCGAATGAGTATGGTGGAGCAAAAACGGCTGAGTCTTAGCTCGCATCCTTTCCCATTTTTTGATACAGCATTTGGCTTTGGCCAAAATACCTGGAGACCTGGTTTTGATTATGCATTAATAGCGGATGATATACTGCTCCGTGAATTTGATTACACCAGTTTTCAAGTCAATTTCCGTTATGCATATGGAGAACAAACCATGAATGTTTTCGGATCACGTGTAGCACAAAAAACACCCTTTCCTGTTTTGTCTTTTGGTTACGAAAAAGGATTTGACAATTTGCTCGAAGGAGCCTATGCCTTCAACCGGTTCTCTGTTGCAGTCGATCATTCTTTTTTGTTGCGTCGCTTTGGCAACAGTACGTATCGCATTGAAGCTGCCTGGGTGGAGGGTGATTTTTTGCCTTACGATCGCTTGTTGACCAGCAATACATTTAGCAATGATTCCTGGTTGGAGGTCATCAGCAATACCTTTCAAACGATGCGGCCTTATGAGTTTTTATCTGATCGCTTTGTCCATTTCTTTTTTCGCCACGACTTCAAAAGCCTTTTGCTCCGCACCAAACAATTTCAACCCCGGATTGCCCTCATCCACAATATGGGTATTGGCCAACTTAAGCGTTCGGATGTACATGAAGGTATAGACGTAAAAACGATGGAAAAAGGATTTCTGGAAAGTGGAATCAGGGTAGGGGACATCATTCGGATTCCATATTTTAATGTTGCTTACATTGGATTGGGGGCTGGTGTTTATCATCGCTATGGGCCTTATGCTTTCGCTGGCTTTTGGGACAATACGGTGGTGAATCTTACTTTGGATTTTAGTTTTTGATTGGAGGATGGGACACGGATCTAACGGATTTATACGGATTTTTTTCGTAGGACGTGAGCCCCACTAACGTAAGCTGAGCTAAAGAACCTGAGCGCGATAAAACAAAAAAATCCGTCCTTATCCGTTCAATCCGTCAAATCTGTGTCCCATCACTGTGTTCCCATCCACGACGATAAAGGGCAAAAAAAAGGGGAACCTGATCGAAACCAGATTCCCCTTTTGAAATTAACTTGTTTTATTATTTTACAGAATCAACCACAGCTTTAAAGGTGTCAGGGTGATTCATTGCTAAGTCAGCAAGTACTTTTCGGTTCATTGTAACTCCATCCTTGGTCAAACCGTGGATGAGTTTAGAGTAAGTTGTTCCGTGCATACGAGCACCAGCATTGATACGGGCGATCCAAAGGCTACGGAAAGCTCTTTTCTTGTTTTTACGGTCACGGTAAGCATAACCGAGTGCTTTTTCAACTGCGTTTTTGGCTACTGTGTATACGTTTTTACGAGCACCGAAGTAACCTTTGGCAAGTTTTAAAATTTTCTTTCGTCTTTTACGAGACGCTACATGATTGACGGATCTAGGCATGTTTAATGATTTTTAGTACAATACAGGGATTCAAATGAATGCTTTAGACCTGTATCCTCGTTAAAAAATAAATTTCTTTAAGGTAAATAATTCTTTCAAACTAGATACAAAGTAATAGCTTCATTCGCTTTTCATCCGCCTTGCTTACGATAGAAGCGTGACGTAATTTAAGCTTTGCCTTTTTACTTTTGTTTCTCATCATGTGAGAAGTATAGGCGCTATATCTTTTAATTTTTCCAGATCCAGTTATTTTGAATCTTTTCTTTGCACTTGAGTGCGTCTTCATCTTAGGCATCTTATTAAATGTCTTTTAGTACAGTAAAAAATAGTCTTTAAAGTATAAAAATAGCTTGCTGGAAATTAGAGTAATTTGAGCTACTCGGTCTAACAAGGGTGCAAAGATAACAATTCCCCATTGTTTAATCAAATTTCTATTTGATTAAACAATGGGGAATTGTTAATGAATTTTATGTAAAACCCTGAAAATCAGGGGAAAATGATCTATTCCTTTTTTTCAGCTTCTTTTTCGCCTTCTTTTTCAGCTTTAGCAGGAGCCTTATCAGGAGCTTTAGCAGGAGCCTTGTCAGAAGTTTTAGCAGCAGGTTTAGACTTAGCAGGCTTCTTTTTAGGGGCCTTATTGGTCTTTTTAGGGGCAATGATCACAATCATACGTCGACCTTCCATCTTAGGAAGCGTCTCAGCAGCACCTATATCTTCCAGCTCTTTTAGCAGCTTGAGCAACAAAAGTTCACCTCTGTCTTTAAATACAATCGTTCTACCTCTAAAGTGAACATATGCTTTAATCTTAGCACCAGCTGTCAGAAATTTCTGAGCATGCTTCAACTTAAAGTTAAAGTCATGATCGTCTGTATTAGGTCCAAATCGGATCTCTTTGATCACCGTTTTGACAGATTTGGATTTAACTTCCTTATCCTTTTTCTTTTTAATGTAGAGGAATTTCTTGTAGTCGATGATTCTACAAACCGGAGGAATAGCCTTAGGTGAGATTTCTACCAGGTCGAGGTCGACCTCTTTTGCCATAGCCTGGGCTTGCTTTGTAGAGTATACGCCTGGTTCGAGTTTTTGACCTACAGCTTCGCTGATTTCGTCAAAGTTGTCTCCTACTAAACGTACTTCGGGGACTCGGATTTGGTGATTGATTCTAAAACTGGGTTTAGGTTCTCTTCGTTGATAATTATTTCTTTTTGCCAAATGATAAAGGTTATGATGAATAAATGTTTATATAGATATTTTAGTAGTTCTGCCGGGAGCTTAAATGGTTAACCAAATTTAGACTTAAATAATTCCTAAAATCAGGCATAAATTGCTAATAATCTGTGGAAAAACACATTTGCTGACTGAAAGCTCCGTTTAGACTCCTTATTATAAGCGTATAAAGAAAGGGAAATTATAGGATAAAAAGAAAAAAGTCTGGCTAAATGACCTCGTTTGCCTCTATGTTATTCCAAATCCCACTCAAAGTCTCCGAAATTCTCTTGTCAAAGGTCCATACAGTATGCAATACACGATTGGACTAATAAGACAAAATGAACATTGAGATGCTCAAATAGCGTACGGTTTTGTAAAAGAAAAGATGATCGATAAATGGTAATCGACAAACACAAAACGAAAAAAGTACACCCGGATCACCCAAGTGTACTTTTTTATATAAATCGTATTTAGAATTACTTCTTAACGTCTGACTTGTCTGGTTTATCTGATTTTGCTCCTTTTGAAAGTGAAATCACCAATCCATCTTTCTCCTTATTCATCATTGCTTCAAACGCAGATCCCTCTTTAGGATTTTCATTCAGGATAAACTCCGCTAATGGATCTTCAATGTACTTTTGGATCGCACGGTGCAATGGTCTTGCTCCAAATTGAGGATCAAAGCCCTTCTCCGCAACAAAATCCTTAGCAGGATCTGAAAGAATCAGACTATAGCCCATTCCGTCCAATCGTTTGTGCAAATCACTCAAGGCAATATCAATGATCTTAAAGATCTCTTCTTTACCAAGGCTGTTGAACACAATCACATCGTCAATACGATTTAGGAATTCAGGGGAGAACGTACGCTTCAATGCATTCTGGATAATCGCTTTTGAATCATCGACAGCAGAACTCATTCTCGCTTCAGTTGCAAAACCAACTCCCTGACCAAAATCTTTCAACTGGCGTACACCAATATTAGACGTCATGATGATCAATGTATTCTTGAAATCAACTTTTCTACCCAAACCATCGGTCAACTGACCATCATCCAACACCTGTAATAAGATATTGTATACATCCGGGTGTGCTTTTTCGATCTCATCCAAAAGGATCACAGAATAAGGCTTACGTCTCACCTTTTCAGTCAACTGACCACCTTCTTCATAACCAACGTAGCCAGGAGGCGCTCCAATCAATCTGCTCACAGAGAACTTCTCCATGTATTCACTCATATCCATTCGGATCAATGTGTCTTCAGAATCGAAGATAAATCGAGCCAGTGCTTTCGCTAATTCCGTTTTACCAACACCAGTCGGTCCCAAAAAGATGAACGAACCAATCGGCTTCGAAGGATCCTTCAAACCAACTCGATTACGCTGAATCGCTTTCGTGATTTTTTCAATGGCTTCGTCCTGACCGATGATGGCTTTCTTCATATCATCGTTCATGCCTACCAACTTGTTACTTTCGCTCTGAGCTACTCTTCTAACTGGAATACCAGTCATCATAGAAACTACTTCAGCGATATCTTCTTCGTCTACCGGGTAACGCTTCGTCTTAGCTTCTTCGTCCCATTCCGTTTTTGCAAACTCTAGTTGACGCATCAGTTTTGATTCATCATCTCTAAGATCAGCAGCTTTTTCATACTGTTGATTCTTTACGGCAGAGTTTTTCTTTTCTTTTAATTCTTCGATTTTCTTTTCTAAATCTTCGATGTGCTTAGGCACATGAATATTTTTGAGGTGAACTCGTGCACCTACCTCATCCAAAACGTCAATCGCTTTGTCCGGTAAAAATCGATCACTGATATAACGCTCACTCAGCATCACACAAGCTTTGATGGCGTCGTCAGAATAAGTTACATGATGGAAGTCTTCGTACTTTGCACTAATATTTTTCAAAATGACAATTGCCTCTTCCGGAGATGGTGGATCAACCACTACCTTTTGGAAACGACGATCTAAAGCACCATCCTTTTCAATATGCTGGCGATATTCATCTAGTGTGGAAGCACCTATGCATTGTAACTCACCTCTTGCAAGAGCTGGTTTGAATATGTTGGAGGCATCTAGCGAACCAGTTGCTCCACCTGCACCTACTATAGTATGAATCTCATCAATGAACAAGATGACATCTCTTGACTTTTCAAGCTCCGTCATGATCGCTTTCATACGCTCCTCAAACTGACCGCGATACTTAGTACCAGCTACAAGCGCAGCCAAGTCAAGCATGACGATTCGTTTACCGAAAAGAGTACGCGAAACTTTACGCTGAATAATACGCAAAGCCAAACCTTCAACGATAGCCGTCTTTCCGACTCCTGGTTCACCAATCAGGATTGGATTGTTCTTTTTACGTCGACTCAAAATTTGAGACACACGCTCAATCTCAGTCTCACGACCAATAATCGGGTCTAATCTGTCTTCTTCAGCCAGTTTAGTAATATCGCGACCAAAGTTGTCTAAAACAGGAGTTCTTGACTTAGAATTCCCTTTTCTTTGGTAGCGTGATGCTTCTTCCTCTTCGAACGGTTCGTCCGGATCATTTGGTGTTTCGTTGAAAACGCCTGGGTCAGAAAGGTCTTGCTCTTGTTTTACAAATTCTAACTCTGATTTGAAACCGTCATAAGTGACGTTAAATCGTTGAAGGATGCGAGAAGCAAGGCTTTCTTGATGTTTTAGGATAGAAAGCATGAGGTGCTCCGGGCAAATTTCATCATTGCGGAGCATCTTGGCTTCAAGGAAAGTAACCTTGAGGACCTTTTCAGCTTGTTTGTTTAATGGTAAATTGCCAACATTAAGAGCAGCCTTCGGAGAATAGCTACGCTTTACCGACTCCTCAATGCTTTGTTTGAGGTCAGTTTTATTGACGTCTAAAGAGTCTAATACTCGGAGAGCAAGACTTGTTTTTTCTTTCATGATACCCAACAGCAAGTGTTCGGTACCGATAAAGTCATGACCCAATCGGATGGCTTCATCACGGCTGCGGGAGATAACTTTTTTGACTTTTGGAGAAAATCTTCGATTATTCATGATTGGTACTATTAAAAGGCTTGATTTAGCGAAATAAGCGTGTCAATATTTAGATGAAAAATAAGCCTGTAAAAGAACGGATTTTAGAAAGAAAAAATCTTAAAATCCGACAGAAACAATTATAAGGCAAATTACTAAAGATTACAACAATTAGTAATGCTAATATTTGAAATGTACTAATTTATACATCAATACTGAAAAAATGATGCCAGTAACATAACGTACATCGCCTTTGTATTTATATTAAAATTTACTTAAAATTTTTAACTTCAAACAACTTCAGTTAGATTGGATTTTCGTTGGAGGAATTTTTAGTATTTTAGTTTCTTTTGGCCTGACTGTAAGTAAACTACTTAGTTTTATAGGCCAAGTTGTACGGTCAAATTCCCAGACTCTATAACCATATTTGCGGGATAATGTTCATTTAGGATTTTATCTAAACTAATAGTCTGATAATGAGTAACAAATGTAATAAATTTATAATAAATCATGGTAATTTGATTAAACACCTCCCAAGGCAATAATCATTGTGTTGTAAACATTTATTGATTGTAGTAATTTATGGTTAACTTTGCCAGGAAGCTGTTTGCAAACAGCTTCCAATAATAATTCAAAACATATACCACGCATATGAAATTATCAATTGATAATCAGGATACTTATACACTGATCAGCATTGAGGAGGAAATTCTCAATAGTACGATGGCACCCAACCTGAAATCGGAGTTTGTTATTCTAAGAAATAAAGGGGTACAAAACTTGATTCTCGATTTGTCAGGTGTCAAATTTGTTGACTCCTCTGGTTTAAGCGCAATATTGACAGCAGAAAGACTCTGGAAAAATGATGGTACCTTCATTTTAACTGGCGTTGAACATGAAAATGTAAAGAAATTAATCAAGATATCTCGTTTAGATACCGTTCTTACCATAATCCCTACTACTCAGGAATCCATTGATTATGTACTAATGGGTGAGATTGAAAAGGAATTGGAATCAGACGGGACTGAAGAGTAATGAAATTTGAACTCACTATTCTGGGCTGCAACTCCGCTGTTCCTACTTTTGATAGATTTACCACTGCACAGGTACTTCAGGTAGGCCATCAGATATACCTGATTGATTGTGGAGAGGGTACTCAAGTTCGACTCGGTCAATTTGGTATTAGCAAAAGTAAAATCAATCAGATTTTTATCAGCCACTTGCATGGTGATCATATCTTTGGTTTGATTGGTCTGCTCACCTCCTTTAGTCTGAGAGGTAGAGAAAAGCCTATTGATATCTTTTCGCCTAAAGGCTTGCAAGAGATGATCGAAGTACAAATCAAAAATAGCGAAAGCCACCTTTCTTATCCTCTAAACTTTCATGAAGTTGATACAACTGTTTCAAAACTTGTGTTTGAAGACAACTTGATAGAGGTTTACACCATTCCATTGATTCATAGGGTTCCAACTTCTGGTTATCTTTTCAGAGAAAAACAAGCACCGCTAAACATTCGCTCAGAAAAAATAACTGAACTCAATATTCCTGTTGAGCAAATCATTAAGATTAAAAAAGGCGCTGATTTTGTAATGCCTGATGGAACCAAAGTACCCCATAAGGATTTAGTCTTAGCACCTATGCAGCCCCGATCTTACGCTTTTTGTTCGGACACCGTTTATAATGAGACTATTATACCGATCATTAACAGGGTAGATCTGCTATATCACGAAACCACTTTCTTGCACGAAAAACTGGAAAAAGCCGTATACACCAAGCACACCACAGCGCTTCAGGCGGGCATGATCGCGAAAGCGGCTGAGGCTGGCCAACTTGTAACCGGGCATTATTCGTCCCGATACGATGATGTATCACCCCTGATAGAAGAAGCTAAAACGGTTTTTCCTAACACGATTGCGGGCTCGGACGGAGAGAAGTACGAGGTGCTTCAAAAGAGAAGTCCCGAATTGTAACCACTTACAATTCGGGACTTCTTTGCTTTGTTATAATACCCTATTCGTAACTATTCAGCCTGCTTTGATCTGGGGGCTCCTGCGAACTGCGGGCATTTGAACTTGCACTTGATACTTGCACTTGAATTTTAAAAAGTGCAAGTTCAAGTATCAAGTGCAAACTCAAATGCCCCCTATCGTAGGTAACACTGAACAGTTACCCCTATTCTTAATACCCTTCAGTAACACAATTATTAGCTATTGGCTCACAAGCCGACTTAAGAACGAAGTCAATAGCTAACAGCTAATTTTTCTCGGGCTTGGAAGTCACCTTGCTTCGCGGTGGTGCTTCCCGGCTTGCGCGCCGAAGCTGTCCGCGTAGGTGCTTGTCCCTCATGACCTCACCTTAAGCCAATTTAGCCATATCTCTGATCAGAATACTTTTTCTATTGAAGTAAATCAAATCAGCTTTTCTCAATTCGTTCAGAACGGAGGTAACCGTTTGACGTGAAGTGCCGGTTAGGTTGGCAATATCCTGTTGAGTTAAAGAGTGCTTTAGGAGCATTTCGTATCCAACCCTTCTTCCACGTTTGTTCGCACTGTCTTTAATGAAATCAACAATTCTGGTACGGGCATCTTTAAAGATTAAAGACTCCAGTCTGTTTTCTGCTGTTCTCAGACGTTTACCTAAAAGGGAAATAACCTTGAGGCAAAGCAGGTGATTGGATTCCATTAGTTTTTGGAAGTCATCCACCTTTAAAGCAATAAGGTGTACTTCTTCATTCATGGCACGTGCAAAGTCCTGGCGGTGTTTTTCTCCGACAAGGCCAAGCTCACCTAGCATGGCTGTTGGGTGTAATACTGCTTTGATGATTTCACGTCCATCATTTGAATGTGTACCGATTTTTACGGTTCCTTTAACAAGAAAGAACACAGTTGTAGATGGTTCGTCCGGAAGATATACGTAGGAATACTTACGTTTAACTCGGTAATCTATATATTTTTCAAGTGCTACCTTGTCCTCTGGACTCAGGCAATCAAAGAGCGGGAATTGTTCGAGGAAAGAAATTTTAGTGGTGGTTTCCATAGATTCGATTTTAGTAAATTTAAGTAATAGGATAAGCGGCTATGTAACAAATATGAGGTTTTTATATCGGATATAATGTTACATAATTGAATTAAAGTTCAAGGTTTTTTATTATTTATAATAAAGTAATTTATTGTAAATCAGTGATTTAGTTTTATATTTGGATTAGATTTGTACGATAAAATAATTTATTAGTTAGATTTGTTTAATGTATATAAACTAGTTTCCAAGTGTAAAATAATTTCAATTATTTTCTTGGACAGATTAAAAAATATGGCTTTGTATAATAGAATGACTTGCTTTTAGTTGACTTGCAATTGGACAATTTACCTCCTCCATGGAGTGAAAAATGTTACTCGACTTGACCTCCCTGGCCTTTACTCCTACCTTCAAATTTGTTATCTTTGTTTGTGCTAAAATGAATTTCAGTTATTCACGTTTTTCATTGACTTTATGTTCTCCTCCCTTATTTAAATGCTTAACAATCCTATTTCAGTAGTGTTTTTACAAAGCTAGAACTTAGTATAACTCAACTTTTACACTGAAATGAATCGTTCTAAATCTTATGAATACACGCAGTGGCTTACATGTGTGCCTATACATTTAGCACTTCCCAAAACTAAGCAATAACCCTCCATCACTTAAATCGATTTGTGACATTTTTTTGAACCACTAGCCTCAATATTTCATTAGAACCAAATCATCAAAATCATTCATTGATCAATATATGTGCAAATAAACCGTATTGATAAAAACTAAATGTGTTTTTTTTGAGCCTACATATACTAATAAGAACCTATTCATCAGAGTAGTTAGTTTTCAACAGTCTTAATTGGTTCTTAATTTCTTATACATGTAGTGTTTCATTGATGCAATTGACTATGAGAGAGTTATGCAAAAATTCGCGTTGTGAGAACAACGCTTTTTGGTCTACTGTGGCTGGATTTTTGCTCCATTTATACTTACGAATCTTTTTTTGAAACAAACAAAGTCACAATCCACAAAATTGTGACAACGAATTTTACGATTACAATTTTTTAAACCAATATTACTATGGGGGTAATTCGACAACGTCATTTCGGATCGTCTATCAATGGAATCTATCCAGCTTTCTTTAAGCTGTTTGCTTGCCTTTCCTTGATTTTATTAGGCTTTACTTTTTCTTCTTTCTTTCTGGAACATCATGAACCACTGGTTGATTGTGATAACGTAACGTCTGGTGGTGCTCTCAACGGAGATCAATCGGAAGATGGTTACTACGACCCAGGTGTCATTTCTAACGTATCCCTGCCTTCCGGTGGATCAGGTACGATTGAATATTTATGGTTGAAAGCTTATGGAGATAATCAACCACCTGTCGGAAGCTCTTCCTGGATATCCCTTCCAAATGTTAGCGGTCCTACTTATGATCCGGGAACAATTGGCGTAACCACTCACTTTATGCGTTGTGCCCGAAGAAATGCCTGTTCTTCCTATGACGGAGAATCTAATATCATTTCTAAATTGGTTGTAAACACACCAAGTCAATGTAATCTCGAAAATTTTGGGACACCTGTTGACGGTGGCAACTTAGAGCGTTTGGTCTGGATGAAAAACACAGCAAATGATGAAACTATAAGATACGCGGTCGATGGAAGCGCTAGCTTTACAGAGTTCGAAGACCTAACTGCAACTTTAACAGGGTCAATTGTAGATGTCTTAGACGCAAACTGCAAATGGGATTTTACCGTCAACCTTAAAGCCAAAAGAGATTGGGGAGAATGGAGTGGATTAGGTAGAACTTATGAGTTTAACTCCAATTGTGATTTACATGAATCCTGGTACTACTACGAAGTAGATAACAACAATAGCTACATGACTGGCCAGGGATGCAATGCTGGTCAAACCCTCACTATTACACACAGTCCATCAGATCTTTCAAAAGGTTTTCAAATTGGAGAAGGAGCAAATCTTAAAAATTGCGAATTCGGTATGTCAGGCTGGTTTGCAATCGATGGTACCGACTGGGATGGCCACGGTGATTTCAACGGAATCCTCACCGGATGCTCATCAAATATTGTTGTTTGTGATAATGTAGAGAGCGGTGGTACGATCGGCTCCGGTGAAATCATTTGCGGAATCCCAGGTGACCCAGCCGAAATAGAAAGTATCCAACCTGCTTCCGGCGGTTCTGGAAGCATCGAATATCAATGGCTTTCATTCACCGAAGAATGTCCAGATGATTTAAATTATGCCATTCCTGGTGCTACTGGACTCTCATACGATCCGGGTCCAATTACGCAACCAACCTGGTACGTGCGTTGTGCAAGAAGAGAAAATTGTACCGAATGGGTTGAAAGTAATTGTATCTATAAAGATGTGGCACCTGACGTCGACGGATCGGCACAGGTCTCTTCTAATTACAATGGCGCTGATATCAGCTGTACCGATGCATCCGATGGATCTGCTACAGCATCAGGCGCACTCGGTACTCCTCCTTACGAATACGCTTGGAGTAACAATCAAACAACTGCAACTATCAATGGCCTTACCGCAGGTACCTATACAGTTACCATCACGGATGATAAAAATTGTACCGTTACTCGCTCAGTAACTTTAGCGGATCCCTTTATCGTAGGCGTCTCAGTTAATATCACTTCTGATTACAACGGTGCGGCCATCTCTTGTGATGGTGCAATCGACGGAGCGGTTTCCGCTGCTGCAACTGGGGGTACGGGAAACTACTCATACACCTGGAGCACTGGCCAAACTGGTGCCAATCAATCCGGACTGGGCGAAGGTTCATACACCGTCATCGCTTCTGATGTAAACGGTTGTACGGCTGAAGCTACTGTCGTTCTGGAAGATCCGGAAACAGTACAGGCAGAAGCTAGCGTCGTTTCAGATTATAACGGACAAGACATTTCATGTAGTGGTGCCAACAATGGTGTTGCTTTAGTAAACACCACTGGTGGTGTTACACCATACTCATACAATTGGAGTAATGGAGCCAACAGCCAGCAAGTAAGTGATCTTGCACCAGGGAATTACACAGTGACGATCACTGATGCTAACAACTGTTCTACAACTGCTGCTCTTTCATTGACTGAACCAACAACAGTAAATGTCGATGTAGTCGTTAGCTCAAACTATAACGGACAACAAATTTCTTGTTTCGGAGCTTCTGACGGAGCGGCAACCGCAAGTGGAAATGGAGGAGTATCTCCATACACTTATCAGTGGGATGCTGCTGCCAACTTTCAAACTTCTGCTACAGCTTCAAACCTTTCTGCCGGAACATACTCAGTGACTGTATATGACGCAAATGGCTGTGGTCAACCTGGCTCAGTAACAGTAGAGGAACCAACTCAACTGGATGCAACAGCGGTCGTATTCTCCGACTATAATGGCGCTCAAATTTCTTGCACGGGTGAAGACGACGGATTGGCTGCTGTCACCGCTTCTGAAGGTACAGCTCCATATACCTACGAATGGAGTAATGGCGAAACGACTCAAAACGCTTCTAACCTTACTGCTGGAACATACACAGTGACCGTGATGGACGCAAATAATTGTACAGTGATTCGCTCTGTAACTTTAACGGACCCACTTCCTGTCTCATTAGCGACACAAATTACTACTGACTTTAATGGTACAGTGATTTCCTGCTTTGGCGAAAACGATGGGTCAGCTTCTGCTACAGCTGCTGGTGGAACGGGTGCTTACACGTACAACTGGAGCAATGGTCAAACCGGACCAAATGCCGTTAACTTAGTTGCAGGAACTTATACAGTAATTGTTGCGGATGTAAACGGATGTACTGCCGATGAAATAATAGTGTTGGAGCAGCCTGAGTCAGTACAAGCTACTGCGGAAGTTATTTCTAATTACAACGGAATGGATATTAGTTGTAACGGTGCCAGCGACGGTATCGCTTTAGTCACAACGACAGGTGGTGTTACACCATATTCATACGATTGGAGCAATGGGCAAACAACACAGCAAATAGAAAATCTTGCAGCCGGAACGTATGATGTAATCATCACCGATGCAAATGGATGTTCAACGACAACAAGCATTTCATTATCAGAACCTACAGCCGTAACATCTACAGCAGCGGTTGCTTCTGTATACAATGAAGGTGTTGATATTAGTATCCTTGGCGGAAACGACGGTTCGGCTATCGCATTCCCGGGAGGTGGAACGGCACCCTATACTTTCCAATGGGATGATCCTGCTTTCCAAACGACACAAACGGCTTCAAACTTAAGTGCCGGAACATATACCGTTCTGGTAAGCGATGCAAATGGTTGTACCAGTTCATCACAAGTTACCTTATTAGATCCAGCTAAAATTGGAGATAAAATATTTGAAGACCTTAATGGAAACGGTATGCAGGATCCGGGAGAACCGGGTGTTCCTGGTGTTGTTATTACGTTGACCGGAACCGCTGATGACGGAACTGAAATTACCAGAACAGTATCTACTGATGCGAATGGTAATTACAACTTTGACGGCCTGCCACCAGGTTCTTACAAAATTACAATTAACGTTCCGGGTGGATACGAAATCACCTATCAGGATGAAGTTGGAAACGAAACAAATGATTCTGACATTAATCCACTAAACGGAATGTCTGATTTTGTTTCTGTAACCAATGGTGATTTCTATCAGGATTTAGACGGCGGCCTTTATCAGCCAGCATCCATTGGAGATTTCGTTTGGAATGATTTGAATGGAAACGGAATACAAGATAATGGTGAACCAGGAATCCAATTCGTAGAAGTTACCTTGACGGGAACGACTGGAAATGGAACTTCCGTTACATTTTCTCTGTCAACTGATGTAAACGGCGAATACCTATTTCAAAATCTAAAGCCAGGTTCTTACAAGTTGACCTTCTCTGCGCCAGCTGGCTATGAAGGGACGTACGTAAACCAGGGTACGGAGGAAACAGATAATAATGCGGATCCTGCAAACGGAAATATGACTACTTTCGAAATTTTGGAAAGTGGCGAAACAAATCTAACCTATGATGCGGGTTTTTATGCACCTGCCTCAATTGGAAATTTTGTTTGGGATGATACCAACGGAAACGGAATTCAGGATGGAGGTGAACCAGGTATTCCAAACGTAGAAGTTACCCTTACCGGTACGACAGGAGATGGTACTTCTGTAGTACTTACGGAATTTACCGGAGCGAATGGTCAATATCTTTTCGATAATCTAAGACCAGGTTCTTATAAACTGACTTTCTCAACTCCAACAGGATTCAAACCAATTTATCAAAATCAGGGAACTGATATTGAATTGGATTCTGATCCAAATGTCAATGACGGTATGACCGTTTTTGAAGTGTTGGAAAGTGGTGAAAACAATCTCACTTATGATGCGGGTTTTTATGCACCTGCCTCAATTGGAAATTTTGTTTGGGAAGATTTAAATGGAAACGGAGTCCAGGATAACGGCGAGCCTGGAATTGAAAACGTACAAGTCTTATTAAGCGGATTTACCGGCAACGGAACTCCGGTCAACCTGGTAGCATTCACCGGACCTAATGGTGAATTCCTTTTCGATGACCTCGTTCCCGGAACTTATAAATTAACTTTCATCACACCAACTGGTTATGAAATCACATACATGGATCTTGGTGGTGTTGAAAGTGGCGATAGCGATATCGACCCTGCCAACGGAATGACTACAACAGAGGTGTTGGTAAGTGGTGAAAACAATCTTGACTTTGATGGAGGTTTTTATCTGCCTGCTTCTATTGGTGATTTTGTTTGGGAAGATTTAAATGGTAATGGAACTCAGGATACCGGTGAGCCAGGTCTTGGAGGTGTACAAGTAACATTAACAGGAACGGACGGTTCAGGTTTTGACGTAACATTAATTCTGTCAACAAATCCTGACGGCTCATACGAATTCCCTAATCTTCGTCCAGGTTCTTACAAACTAACTTTTGGAACACTGCCAGGTTACATCTTTACCTACGCAGACCAAAATGGAGATGATACAACAGATAGTGATGCCGACACCAATAACGGTATGACTACTAATGAAATACTCACTTCAGGTGAAAACAATGAAGACTACGATGCGGGTTTATTCACACCAGCAACCATCGGAAACTATGCATGGAAAGATTGTAATAAAAACGGAATTCAGGATGCTGGCGAAGAGCCACTTGGATTTGTACCTGTTGCCTTGACAGGTAGCACGGGCGCTGGGGTTGCTGTAAACTTATCTACATCAACATTAGCAGATGGTACCTATATATTTGTCAATCTTTTCCCGGGTACATATGTTGTCACTTTTGGTTTCCCAAATACACCTACTGGCTTGGACTACTCACCAAAGGATCAGGGCGGAAACGATGCCTTAGATAGTGATGTAAACGGAAGTGGTGCAAGCGATCCGCTAACAGTAGTGAGTGGTGAAAACAATGAAAGCCTCGACGCAGGTTTCATGGATGTTACGCCTCCAACAATCAGCCCTGCAGCAAGTAACCTCACCGTTCAATGTGATGGTGCAGGCAATACCGCCCAATTGAATGATTGGTTAGCTACAAATGCTGGTGCTGCTGCAACGGATAACTGCAGCCCGGTCACTGGCCTTACCTGGACAAACGATTTTGTGGCATTAAGTGATGAATGTGGTGCTACTGGCACTGCGACGGTAACCTTTACGGTTACAGACGAATGTGGCAACAGCAATCAAACAACGGCAACCTTCACCATTGAAGATACAACTGCGCCATCCATTAATGTACAAGCTAGCAACTACTTAGCAGAGTGCGACGGTGGCGGAAACGGAATGGAACTAAGCGAATGGTTAGAAAATAACGGTGGGGCAACTGCTACTGATATTTGTGGCGGAGTAGCATGGTCAAATAACTTTGCAAACCTATCTGATCTTTGTGGAGCGACAGGAGCAACAACCATTATATTTACAGCAACAGATGATTGTGGCAATACATCTACCAGCGAAGCAACCTTCACTATTTCTGATACCACGGCTCCTACAATCGTGAGTCCTGCGGTGAACCAAATTGTAGAATGTGATGGTGTTGGTAATTTAGTGAACCTAAATGCTTTCTTAGACAACAACGCTGGTGCACTCGCAACAGATGTTTGTGGTGGAGTTGTTTTCTCAAATGATTACAATAACAATCTTTCAGACCTTTGTGGTGGAACAGGAGCTGTTACAGTAACCTTCACTGCAACAGATGATTGTGGTAACACCTCAACAACTGCTGCAACGTTCACTATAGAAGATACTACGCCTCCAAGTATCGGAATCGAAGCAAGCAACCTTGAAATAGAATGCGATGGCGGCGGAAATAATCCAGATCTTTTTGGATGGCTGGATATGAACGGTGGGGCAGGGGCAACCGACATTTGTGGAAGCGTTAACTGGAGCAACAACTTCGCAGGATTAAGTGACGAATGTGGCGCTACAGGATCTGCAACCGTAACATTTACCGCTACTGACGAATGTGGAAATACTTCTACGACCTCTGCTGCCATTACTATAGTGGATAATACACCTCCTGTGATTCAAGGTCAAGCAGTCAACCAAACGGTACAATGCGATGGAGCAGGAAACGCCATAAATTTAAATGCTTGGCTAGATAGCAATGCCGGAGCATTGGCAACGGATGTTTGTGGTGATGTAAGCTGGTCAAACAACTTTACAGCACTAAGTGATGACTGTGGTGCAACGGGCTCTGCAACAGTAACCTTTACCGCAACAGATGATTGTGGCAATACTTCAACAACAGTTGCAACCTTCACTATTGAAGATACAACTGCTCCAAATATCGGAATTCCTGCATCAAACCTTCTAGTAGAATGTGATGGTGGTGGAAACGGACTGGAATTACAAGATTGGTTAAATACACAAGCTGGAGCAGGTGCAACGGACATCTGTAGTGGTGTAGAATGGTCAAACGACTTCCCTGGAAGTTTAAGTGATGACTGTGGTGCAACCGGATCCGTAACCGTAACCTTTACTGCAACGGATGCTTGTAATAATACTTCAACTACTTCTGCAACTTTCACTATAGAAGATACAACGGCTCCAACCATTGTTACGCCAGCTACTAGTATAACCGTAGAATGTGATGGCGTAGGAAATCAAGTTAACCTCAATGCTTTTCTTGATAACTTTGGTGGTGCACTGGCAACCGATGTTTGTGGTGGTAACATTACCTGGGCTTCTGATTTCACGGCCTTAAGTGACGATTGTGGAGATACAGGAACAGCAACAGTTACCTTCACTGCAACAGATGAATGTGGAAATACTTCTACAACAGTTGCGACTTTCACTATCGAAGATACAATGGCTCCAAGTATTGGAATCGAAGCTGCTGACTTGACCGTGCAATGTGATGGCGGTGGAAATGGAAATGAACTAATAGATTGGTTGGATGCACAAGGTGGTGCTGGCGCAACCGATATTTGTGGTGGTGTCAACTGGAGCAATGACTTCAGTGCACTAAGTGACGAATGTGGTGCAACCGGATCAACAACAGTAACCTTTACTGCAGCGGATGAATGTGGAAATACTTCTACAACTTCTGCCACCTTTACTATTGAAGATACAACTGCTCCAACAATCGTTCAAGCTGCAGCTGACCAAACCGTACAGTGTGATGGTGTTGGTAATTTAGTAAACCTAAATGCCTGGTTAGACAACTCAGCTAATGCACTGGCAACTGATGTTTGCAGTCAGTTAGTAAGCTGGACAAATGATTACAACAATAACTTAAGTGACCTTTGCGGTCAAACGGGGTCAGTAACGGTAAACTTTATCGCAACGGATGATTGTGGAAATACTTCTACAACTTCTGCCACCTTTACTATAGAAGATACGGTTGCACCAAGCATAGGGATTCCTGCAAGTAACCTCACCGTACAATGTGATGGCGGCGGAAACGGAAATGAATTATTTGATTGGATCGACAATCAGGGAGGTGCAGGAGCAACCGATATTTGCGGTGGCGTACAGTGGTCAAATGATTTTCCTGGAAACTTAAGCGATGATTGTGGTGCAACCGGATCAACAACAGTAACCTTCACTGCAACAGACGATTGTGGCAACACATCAACGACCTCTGCCACCTTTACAATTATAGACACAACAGATCCTACCATTGTACAAGAAGCAATAAATCAAACGGTAGAATGCGATGGTCAAAATAATCAGGTAAACTTTGATGCCTGGATGACCAATAATGCAGGAGCATTAGCAACGGACGTTTGTGGTGGCAACATTACCTGGACAAATAATTACAACAATCAACCAATTCCGGAATGTGATAGCATTCAGATTACATTCACAGCAATGGATGAGTGTGGCAATGAAAGCCCGACAGCTGCCTGGTTTATTGTAGAAGATACAGAAGCACCTCAATTACTTGGAGTGCCAGATGCACTTAATCTTGAATGTGATGAAGCCATTCCTGCTGCTGCAAATGTTGTCGCAAATGATGTTTGTGATCCAAACGTGACTTTAGTAGCAAACGAAACCAGTACGCAAGGTGGTTCTCCAATAAGCTGCGATTACTACAACTATGAAATCGTAAGAACCTGGACTGCTACGGATGAATGCGGAAACGTAACAGAAGATAGCCAGCTAATTACAGTCTCAGACAATACAGCTCCTGAAATGACAAGTCCTGCTCAAAACGCAGAAGCAGAATGTGATGGAGGTGGTAATCAATCCGCATTAAATGCCTGGTTGACTAGTAATGGTGGCGCATCTGCGACAGACAACTGTAGCACTGTTAGCTGGACAAACGATTACAATAACCTGATTCCTGATTGCGGAAACACCGGGGCTGTAACCGTGACCTTCACCGCAGTTGATGCTTGTGGCAACACCACTCAAACAACAGCGACTTTTACAGTTGTCGATACAACTGATCCTAATTTATTGGGTGTTCCTGCAAACGCGGACATCGAATGTGATCAGGCGGTGCCAACTGCAGCAAACGTTTCTGCAACTGATATTTGTGATTCTGATGTTGAAGTTAACCTAGACGAAACTTCCACTCAGGGAACTGATGCTGAAGATTGTGCTTACTATAATTATGAACGGACTCGTATCTGGACGGCAACAGATGATTGTGGCAACACCGCTACCGCTGCTCAGATTATTACAGTTTCAGATGATACTGCTCCTGCCATTTCTACTCAGGCACAAAATGCGGAAGTAGCATGTAATGGTAGTGGAAACGCTGCGGACCTAACAGCTTGGTTGGATGGAAATGGTGGAGCTGCAGCAGTAGATAACTGTAGCGACGTTGGCTGGACAAAT
>Ga0209187_1000893_pt1 | contig 41622 bp, 37 predicted proteins | sample BantaG_FD_187430 | JGI IMG/M metagenome (GOLD analysis project Ga0209187, IMG submission 187430) | Marine algal microbial communities from Bantry Bay, Ireland - BantryBay_4 metaG (SPAdes) (version 2) | ecosystem: Host-associated > Algae > Red algae > Unclassified | place: Bantry Bay, Ireland...
ACAAACACAAACGTTAAACGTGTGCAGAAATTATTAAATAATAGACCGAGAAAACGTCTTGGTTTTATTTCACCACTAGAGAAAATTAATTCACTAACTAAAGTTGCATTTGTAGCTTGAATTCAGGTTAAGTAAATCCTGAAATCATACAAATCATAGTTCAGACAATTTGGCCTGCAGCTATAAAAGACCACCTCGTCATTCGCCTCTGGCGGATGCTGGCCACCCGTCCTCTCCATGAGTCGAGTTCCTTAAAGGAAAATTACACTCTTTGTAAATTGAAAAGTTGGCTTCCATAACGATACCCATTTTTAAATATTCAACCCAAACTGCCGACAGGCAGACCGCGACCACAGGGCTCCACTCAACATTAAACACTCAACATTCAACACTGCGACCAAAGGGAGCCCTACCATCCTATCCCATAATCCTCCCCATAATTACTCGATCCACCCCACATACTGCCTTGCTCCCTATCAAAATAGATGGCATTCATAGGACCAGAAGTTCGGTCTCGAAATTGCAAGGAGTATCCCATTTTTTTCAATTCGCGTCGAGTCCAGATTGGTGTGTCATCTCTCAATAATAATACACCGGGTCGAATGTCATGTTCACCAAATGAGCCCTTCATTTGAAAGCTGTTGATGTTTGCTGCCTCTACTGCTTCTTGTACATTCATATCATATTCTACCATGTTTAAAAAGAATTGAAGTGAATTTTGATCTTGGCTATCGCCACCTTGGATGGCAAATGAAATGTATGGCTTTCCATCTTTTAATGCCATAGAAGGAGTCAATGTCACTCTTGGACGTTTGCCTGGTTCGACAACGTTAAATGGGTTTTCTTTTTCGTCTACAACAAAACTTTGCATCCGTTGGCTAAGACCGACTCCAGTCTTACCAGCAATGACAGCTGGCACCCAACCACCACTTGGTGTGATGGACACTACCCATCCATCTTTATCAGCCGCTTGTATTGATGTTGTCCCTAGATAGAAATCGTCATCTATAAATTCATCAGAAGAAGAGCGCAGTGGTTCTATCGAAGATACACCCATTGTGTCCATTTGCTTGATGTATTTTACATATGGATTTACACCACCACTTTTTTGAAAAGGATATGGATCTCCTGGAAGTGTGTGCGCTTTATTATGTTCCCAATTGATCTCTTTGACTCGACTTTTTGCATACTCTTTGGAGAGCAATCCTTCCATTGGTTCTTTGGGTTCGTAGTTGGGGTCACCATAGTAAAAGTCTCTATCTGCAAATGCCATATTCATTACTTGATACAATCCATGTGTGTATTTAGCTGAATTGTATTGCATACATTCCATATCCAATTGTTCCATCATATTGAGTGCTTGTAGCATGACTGGCCCTTGGGTCCACGACGTTAATTTATACACATCAACACCTTTGTAATTTACTTTATCAGGTTTTTCAATATAGACTTCCCAATTGGCTAAATCTTCTTTTGTAATTAACCCGCCTTGCTCTTGCGTGCCTCTCACCAATTCGTCAGCAATGTCACCTTTATAAAAACGATCATAGGCAGCATAAATGGCTTCTTTTCTTGATTTCCCTTTTTGTAAGGCTTGTTGTTCTGCCTCAACCAGCTTTAATAATGTTTGTCTAAGATCATCTTGAACAAACAGTTCACCTTCATGAGGCGCTTCTCTTTCTTGACCAAGATGTGTCAGATAAACCGCTTTGGAATATGGCCAATCTTTAATTTTTCCTTTATGTGTCTCTATCCGATCTGCTGTTTGCGCTTCCATGGGATAGCCTGCGGCCATATCGATTGCAGGAGCTAAGACTTCTGCTAAACTCATCGTACCGTACTCTGCCAACATTGTCATTAGTCCACCAGGAGTTCCCGGTGTCGTCGCTGCTAATGGACCAAACTGTGGCGGATACTTCATCTCGTTTTCTTTAAAGAAATCTGCAGTAGCACCTGTTGGAGCCACACCAAGTGCATTGATGCCGATGACTTCTTTTGTATTAGGATTATAAATTAATGCCTGCGTCTCCCCTCCCCAACTCAACACATCCCACATTGTGCACGTCGCAGCTAACATGCCACAAGCAGCATCTATTGCATTGCCTCCATCAGTAAATATTTTCGCACCAGCTGTTGCGCCTAAAGGTTTGCCTGTAATTGCTATCCATTCTTTGGCGTGCAAAATGGGTTTTTGAGTTGACTGGCTAATTAGCTTAAAGCTTATTAACAGAAGAAAAATGGATTGTAGAATGGTGCGCATGATCTTTAAGATTTAGTGTTATGATTATCAAAATACAAATTAGGTTTGTCAATACTTAAATCTTGAACACATACATATGGGATTAGTATTCAAAAAAAAATTAACCCAATACGAATATTAGCGTTGTCTCACTATTAGATTCATCTATTGAGCTCGTTCTATACCAGAGTATCCATCTAAAAATTACAAAGTGTAGTCACTTTGCATAATCCTGTAGACTATATGTAGGGCTAAAGTTTAAATAATTATTAAAATGTAGTATTTCTGTAGAAGAATGTGGTGTTTTTGTAGAACATAGATTACTTTTGCAATAACTGTGAGCGCATCATTTTTAACACCGACTGCGCTATGTTTAACTGCAAAATATGCCTAGTCAATAGGGCTTATTCTATCATTGTTTTACTTGTATGTATACATTCAGGATGCCTATTAGGTCAAATCAAAATTGACTTCCAACAAAGAAGTAATTTTATTTCGACCGTTGATAAAAAATCTAAAGTCTCATCCGCAAAAGTGTACTCTATTTCGTCTTCTGCATTAAGAACTGCACTACACGAAACCGAGCTTTCTATCGGTATAGCTGGCGATCACAATTGGAATCTTCACTTGGTAGAATCACAACTCTTGTCAGCAACTCATCAAGCCTATATTTATACCCCTGCCCAATCGAAAATCCTAGCGGCTTATGATTCAGAAAGTGTAAAAGTATATGCTGGTTTCATAGAAGGAAACCCATCTTCAAAAGTAAACCTTACCGTAACCTCTAATGGCATCGAGGGTATCATATTCGATGGTAATACTTCTTATTATTTAGAAAAGGAGCAGACTCAAACTCTATTAACTTCTATTGAGCATATTCTATATACTTCCGAGGATGTGATAGACAAAACGATTCATTGTCTACACAATGAAACCAATACAATTAAACAAAAAAACTATCAAGAAACGAAAAAGAATACGAGCTCTTGTATTGAAATTTCGTTGGCAATTGCAGTAGACTATTATTATTACCAGCTATACAATCAAGATATATCTGAAGTAATTGCACGATCGATTACGGTGATGAATGCCGTCGCATTGAATTATCAAACCCAATTTCAAGACTTAATTATTTTCAATATTGTAGAACATTTTATCTCTACTTGTGACTCCTGTGATCCTTGGGGAGACAATCCCGATGCACTCGTATTATTAGAGAATTTTAGTCATTGGGCCGAAGATGGTGGATTTAATAATTCCTTTGATTTGGGTCAACTGTGGACTGGAGGTGACCTCCATAGAGACCAGTCATCAAGCGTTGTTGGCTATGCATTCAAAGGTGGTCTGTGCAGTGATAAAAGATATCACGTCTTAGAAGACTATAGTGAATCGCTATGGAAACTCAGACAACTTGCCTCACATGAGATAGGGCATAATTTAAATAGTCCGCATGACCCTATTGGGTCCTCAACCATCATGTCACCGACTGTCACCAATACATCAACATGGTCACCAAATTCAATAAACTGGATTAATTCCTTTATAGGGGGAGTGACTTGTCTGTCGACTTGTGTGGCTACAAACTGTGATCCTATCGATGGCTTTACGATTTTAGACTTCAGCACAACACACATCAGCTTATCCTGGGCTTCGCCTTATTCTGTGTTCATTAAATTGATTGATGCAAATACTGGAGAGGTACTTTATGAAACGATAACAGCCGAGAATGACTTGATCATACCAGGAATATTTTCAACCTGCCAAAACCTCAAACTTGAAATCCAAACAGATTGCGGTGCAGCTTTATCCGAAATAATTAATATTCCAATTGGTAATCCTCAGGATATCACTTTAGAAATTTTGAGTGCCAAAGCAATTCACTGTGAACCCGGATCAACTCCATCTTATAATATACAACTTGTCGTGAATCACAATGGGATTTTAGGAGAACGATTCTTTATTGATATAGACGGACAAACAACTTCCTTCACATTTAGCTCTAGTCCTCAGACCATAAAGATTGATAGAGCTAAAATCACAAATCCAGATGTTAATCAACATTTACAGCTTTTTTCAATTATTGACAATAAGATTTATTGCCTCGCAGAGAAGACTTTACAGAATATACCCAACCAATATTGCGACCTTTTTATTTTAGAAGATTTTAATGATTGTAGCCTTCCTTTTAATTGGACGATGACAAGTAGCAACACGACATATTTTCCATTTGAATATGCTTGGCAATTTAATGACAATAGCAGAAAGATTGAGAATTATGGAAAGGCTGATAATGCAAATGAAGAAAAAACTATTTCTGGAAATTGCATGGCATACTTCGATGATGACATCAATTCGAATAACGAATATACAGGTAACATAATTTTATATACTGACACTTATGATATTGCAGAACACCAAAATGTCAAGCTTAGTTTTGATTATATTTTTCATGATTTTTCAGATATAAAAGGTTCTAACGATAGCTTTTTTAGTTTTCAAATCTGGTTTAATAATAGCTGGAATGAGGTATTGAGAGAAACGACTTCTCCTTGTCCATGGTCCGATGTGTGGAGTTCAGAATGCATTGATTTTTTCAGCATTGATATAGATCCATATGTTCAAGATCAATTGCAATGTCGGTTTGTTTTTTCTGATAGCAATGAGGGCGATTGGACAGGAATGGTTGCATTAGATAATTTTACGTTAAATGGACAACGACAACTGACTTCTGGATGTACAAATGCAAGCTCAATTAATTATAATCCTCTTGCTCAATATGACGATGGAAGTTGTTATTCTTGTCACAACACGATACAAGATGGTCTAGAAACAGGTGTAGATAGCGGAGGTCCAGATTGCCAGGCTTGTTCAGTGCCTTGTCCTAGTCGCATAGCATCTATTACTGCCATAACGACTGATAGCATCTACTCAGATATTGATGAGATTCATATCTCAGCGACTATAAACGAATTAAATGTTGTACTAGAACCTGGTAAGTCCGCCATCTTTTTGCCTGGATTTGAAGTTTCTGGTGAATCCACCTTAACGGTTACAATCACGCCTTGTGTGGACTAAAGAAATCTACAACTGGAATTTTTCGTATTGATGATAATAAAGTAGCAATTAATATTTTATCCTTGCTGTTATTCTATTTACAATCCTAAAACATCTACACCTTGTTCGAAAATAATATCCACCGGTATGCCTGCTGCAGCTAATCGATCTAAGTCTCCTTTTAAACCATCCTTAATATTTGCTTTGTCAGCCACTAATGTTGCAACTTTATCATAATCGCCATCTCCTTGAAGCGTTAAAATAAGTTCAGATAGCTCATCCGTGGCAAGTTCAAAATTCTTAAAATTAATCTTGTATTTACCAGTCTCTTCATTTTTTTCAAAGGCAGCTTTCTCTTTAAAATAATTAAATCGAATCATGTTAGCTTTACCATGTGCCGATGAAGCTCCGAATCTAACCGACCTAAAAATTGATGTCATAAAGGTCACATAATAATCTTTTAGATCGTGTGTCAATTCACCCTTGGCATGTAGCTGTTTGATCATATATAAGCCTAACATGTCAGCCTTCCCTTCCTCAAGTGCCGAAGCGTGTTCCTTTAAAGCAGTACGTGCTGTTCCTTTTCCGTTAATTGTATTTTTAATGCCAAGACCATGAGCGACTTCATGAAACATTGTGTTAGAAAAGAAAGCATCAAATGTGATGTGTTTACGCTGGCTATCATCAATGAGCATGTCAGCAATCGGTATAAGAATTTTATCAAACTTTGCACGCATTGCATTTTTCAATTGTAGTCTTCTTGTGCCATTTGCCAATTGAACTTCTTCATCGTTAGGCAGATTAATGGCAATCGTTTTACTTCCGGCGTTACAGTCTCCTGCATAGTAAATCACATCGTAAGCATTCAATTCTGTATCTCTTCCTGGAGATTCAGATTTATAGGCTTTCCCTACTGGCAATCCTTTTTGTAGATCAGGTAAAAACTCAGCATATTTTGCAAGTCGTTTGCTCCACTCCATATCCTTAACTAATACATAAGCTTCGTGAGCGGTCTTATATCCAAATAATTGATCTTCGTAGTTCTCTATTGGACCGATCACAATATCAATCTGATTGGTTTTCATATCAAGCCAAGCCATATCACTGGTTTGATAATCATCCGTTTTAATCGCTTCAGCACGCAGAGTTAAGTAGGTTTTGAGGCCTTCATTTTCTGCAAGTTCTGCTGCCTTGAGAAGTAATGTTGAAACTTTTTGTACTTGATTGGGAAACATTTTATGATAAGGAATTGACTCTAAGTCCCCATTATCATCTCGTCTGATGTACGTATAGAGACTCGTTTTATCCTTTAGGTCTGAGGCTTCAAATTCTTCTTTCGTCATATCATTTGGATAAAAATTTGCGCCTGCTGGTTTAGCTCCAATTCCTTTGAGAAATGGAGCATTTCCATCTAGCCTATCCCATGGTCCATAATTAATCATTGCGAATAATTTTTCATCTTTATTTTCCACTAATTCTAGCAGATCATCTTTTTTTCCATATGCGTCGTACCAGAATAATTCATCCATAATATCAGCAGCTTCAATCAGAAGTTTTATCATTTTTTGTTGGTCCGCAGTAAGCAGTGATACATCAGTTGTCAAAGTGAACGGCGTGTATTTATTCAATAAAGTCTGACTGACAGTTGATTGATTAGCCTGTTCTCCAGACACATCTAAAGTTTGGTCTGTTTGACAAGCAGCCATTAAAAGGATTGTAATAAGGCTTACAAATTTGTGTGTGCGTTTCATGATGTTGATATTAATTATACAGACGATCAAGATAACCAATATATAAGATGAACTCATTACATTCTAAGTGAATCTAATAAGATGACAAGCTATCCCTTAGTAGATCTTGTTCTCTTTTTTCTTCTTTTGCTCTTTGATGAATTCTGTATATTCCTTATCTCCTCCATTAAGGTAATCTTCTATTTCATTGACTGAGGCCTTCAATTGCTGATCGACAATGGCCCAATTGATTTCAGGACGAATCGCGAGTGTTGTGGGATTTTGATGACAACCAATGAACCCTGCTACAAATTCCATTTTGTAAAAAGTCTCGTGATAATTCCAAATAAATTCTGTCATAGATAAACCACTTGATAAATTTTTAGACGTAACTGTCTGAGAAGTCTGACTGAGTTTCAGCTTCCGCAAGATATTTTTATCTGATCGTCTGATGTATGGAAAAAAGTTTAATATCCATCCTGTAATCTGTGTCCCACCGATACCTAATGACTAATTAACTCAAATTGTGCACTAACCTAACCCAAAAGAATTAATGAATTGTAAACTAAATCAGTCATAACACCGTCAAACTCTGCAACACCTGCTCCACCTCATCCTCCCCATCAAATCTGTACACAACTTTAGCAACATAAACGCCTGACTGATAAACAACATCTGATCTATCAACTACACTATCTGTACTAAACGCCAAAAGATTACCCCATCTATCATAGATGCTTATCTCAATACTCGATAAGGCACAATTACTAGACACATAAAAGTCAATATTTCGAGGATCGTCAGCAAATATACTTATAGCATTAGGAATGTAAATACTGCATTCATCTTTCGGTACAGCAATTCCTATCATCGTGGTGTCTACCATCATTGTATCTGGCACCAAATCACAGATGCCAGAAACTATCATAATCGTATCACTTGCAAAGCACATTCCTCGCTCTATGGCAAGCCAATAATTATCTGTGGAGCGAACTACCAATTCAGATTCTTGGCTACCATCTGACCATAAGATACTTGATAGCATTTCTGGTGATGGAGCGGATAAAATCGTACTATCACCAATACAGATTTCTTGATCAGGACCTAAGTCTATAGACAAATCATCAAAGACAATATCGATGGTGTCTAGATATATGCATCCTTCGATTGTCTCTACTTCCAAAGTAAAACTTCCTGTCTCTGTGACTTCTATGATGGGTGTATTTTCGCCTGTGCTCCAGCTGTAGGTCTCACCATTTATATTGCTCATCAATGTGATGGGATTTGTGTTGCAGGTTAAAATCATGTCACCGATGTCAAGAACATTCTGATCTCCAAAACTGACTTGTATGGTATCTCTTAAGATACATTCCCCTATTGTTGCTTCTAACCAATAATCGCCAGAATTAGATACTAGTATTTGATCTGTGGTTTCGCCAGTACTCCACATGTAGTCGATTGCTGCAATGTTAGAAGACAGCAAAATCGAGGCAGCTGTGCATTCGTTTATATTATCGCCTAAGCTAAAATCTACTTGTCCATCAAATGAAACATTGATTGTGTCTCTTAGCAGGCAGCCGTCAATTGTCTCTACTTCTAACCAATAGTCTCCTGAGGTGGATACTGTTATTTGGTCTGTGGTTTCGCCTGTGCTCCATGTGTAATTGTTTGCTGTGATGTTTGGCGACAAGGTTATGGGGTCAGTATCGCATGTCAAGATCATGTCACCCAACTCAAGTACAGATGATTGAACTATCCTTATCTCAACAGTATCTGAAATCATACAACCACTGGGGGTCGTCACTGTCAAACTATACTTACCTGATGAATTTATATTTATTGATTCACTTGTCGACCCTGTATTCCACTCATAATTTTGACCCACTAAATTACTAGATACAGTAATTGGCGACGTCCCACATTGGACAACATCCTCTCCTAAATCAAGAATATTGGTAGCATCAAACTCTACACTTATTGTATCTCTTAAAATGCAATCACCATTTTGTGCCTCCAGCCAATAATTTCCTGAAGATTCTACTTCTATTGATGAAGTAGTTTCTCCTGTATTCCACAAATAAGTTAATCCATTTGAAGAATTTCCTGATGTAGAATCCACAGATAAAATTTGAACTGAATCATTACAGACAATTATATCTGGCCCTAACACATCATTCCCTATTGCTATACCTTCAGGAAAGTTTGGAACTTCGTTATGAAACCCCGCTCCTTCAAACCCACTACCTGATCCTAAAAAGATGCCTTCATCAATAAATTCACATGCCAAGCCTTTAAGGTTGGGTTGATTGATGTAGCTAATATAGGGATACTCATCTCGACCTACATAGATTCGTTTATCTGGTCCTTTCTGTAATGCTGGGGCAATTCCGGCACGATCAGTAAATCTTTCCCATTGGGCAACAGTAGTTTTAGACAGATTAATGTCTTGCTGAGTATTTACTTTAAGATCATATTGGCTAATAATAACTGTATCCGATAGAGTTGATCCTTCTGATATATATAAAAACTCTCCATTCTCAGAAAACTCTAAGCCATAATTAAATGCATCCTCTCCCATTACTTTCAGTGCATCTAAATGTATAGTGTTGGAAAGTATACCTGTTTGATTATCAAAGTCAAATAATTCAATTATTCCTTTTCCCGCTACAACAGCCAATTTGGTTTGTTCCTCATTTAATTTCATATGCCCCTGTTTATGCTCAACAGGGTGCGCTGATCCTATATTTGAAATGACAGGTTCTCCAATTACATCTCCAATTATAGGGTAACTTTGAAATTCATTTGTGTTAATTTTATGAATGATTACCCATATGATTGAGCACCCATTTCCAATGGCAAAAATTTTTTCTGTAACATCTTTTACGATTCTTGTATTCTTAGATTCTAGATTAACTTTCCCTAGACCATTATTAAAGGAAAAATCTAAAATTGAATAACTAAAACTGCTTGGCACTAATATAGACAAGTGGGCAGTAAATAAATAGTACCTTTCATTTTTACCATCAACTGGTACGAATACGGCCGATTGGGTAGAACTCTTATCTCCATTAATACCTTCACCATTTTCCATAATTTCATGATTTCTATTCCATATTTTAGCGCCGTCTGTATATGCAAGTAATTCCCCAGATTTATTTGTCAAAGTTGAAACACCCTCTACAGTTCTTGATATCGAACCATCAGTTATAACTGTAGGTAAATCGGTATCAACAAATACTAAACCATATCCATTCCCAAAATACCACAATGAGTTCTGAGACATAAGATTTGTTTCTAGAAGTAAAATAGAACCTATAAAAAAAAATAGTCGTAGTATCATAAAAGATTAATAGGTTTCTCCCCAATTAGGGAGAAACCGTTTACAATTTATATGTTTTCACAATCAAAAATACCGAAGCTTCCTTGATATTGAGCATATCTGATATCCCTATAGTCAAAATGGTCAAATGGATGAGCTACTTTCATCATTCTTAAACCTAACACTCTAGTATCTGCACTAAATTCAGACTCATCGAGTCCACTACTCTGATTGTCATCCCAGAGCCGAATTAAAAACAAACCCGTCGCTAAATCATTTGCATTTATATACAGCCTTGGCACGCTTAAGGTTGCAATTGCTTCTATTCCATCACAACTTGAATGTTCCATTTTATAAAAAACCTCAGCTTCATAAAGTTTTCTCAATTCTTCAATACCTTCAGTTGGTTCGTAAGTTTTTAATTCTTCGTCTGAAGGAAGAATTCCACTAATAGATTCCAACGCTGCTGTAGTCTCTTTATCGAGGGAAACATGTTCTTCAAATAAATTTTGGTCTTGTTCGATTAATCTCTCCTTCTGACAAGCCGTCATACAAATCATAATGAGTAAAGTGCTTAATAAAAATAAATGTTTCATAATGTAAATATTATTATGGTTATAAAAAAGAAGAGTGGCTACTTCTCTACAACATTTTGTCAAAAAGTATATTCCAAGACAGATGTAATTCATCTATAACCATTACATTTACAACACTTCTTTCGCGAGAAGTATTTGTGCTGTTATCTGCTTATGCAGGTAATGGCATTTTTTAATTACGCAAGCTTAGGAGACCACTCCAATTATTTGTATCATTTTTGTTATTTGTAAAATGTTCTAAAATGATGTTCATGGTAAATTTAAATAAAAAAATGGAATAGTTTCATTTCTTCTGAAAAAACAAAACTGAAAAAAGTTTCCAACCTTAATCGTTTCACAAACATGCACATCTGATTACATCAGATATTGCTTATATTTAAACAACGCCAAATAACACTGCCATGAAAATCACCATTCAATTATTGCTTACTTTAAGTCCACTATTCGTATTCGCACAAAAGAAAGCTTTGGTCGGTGGCACCCTCATAGATGGCTTTGGTGGGAAGCCTATTCACAACAGTGTGATACTCGTAGAAGATGATGAGATCACTCATGTCGGACACCAAGGAAATACGGACATACCAGAAGACGCTGAAGTCATCTCCACAGAAGGGATGAGTGTCTTGCCTGGACTTTGGGATATGCATGTGCACCTGATGATAAATGGACATAGTGATTATGCACATTGGGATACGGCTTACATCAATCGATTTGCTAATATCGTTATGCCGGCTTCTGCGCACCAATTGCTTAGAGCGGGAATTACAAGTGCACGAGATTTGGGTGCACCACTTGAGGCAAGTCTTGATGTGCGAGATCGCATAAATAAAGGTGATATACCTGGACCAACAATGTATATGTCCGGTCCTTTCATTCAACATGAGCCTTATCCTGGGACTGAAGCGTTTCGTTGGGGCGTTAAAGGAGAATCAGACGCAAGACAAAAAGTGAGACAATTAGCTGATGCAGGTGTTGACTGTATAAAAATGGTAGATCAGGATCAAATGACAATGGAAGAAGTCATTGCTGTTGTTGATGAAGCACATAAACACAACTTGACGGTGGTTGGTCATTCTCATCGTCCAGAAGAAATCCGTCGAGGACTGACAGCAGGTGTAGATAATTTTGAACATACTGGCTTATCTTCTGCGCCAAAATACCCTGATGATGTGATGGCTATGATTCGTGAACGAACAGCTCAGATGAACCTTGGACCTTTGTATTGGACACCAACAGTAGAAGGGTTATACAATTATGAATATGTCCGAGACAATCCTGAAAAATTGGATAATGACTGTTGGCATTTGGATCTACCACAAGACATTATCGATGACATCGAACAGTCCATTCGCTATCCAGGTCGACTACCATATTTTCAATTAACCCCAAGTCGTAAGCCTACCTTAGAGACAAAAGTCAAACAGTTGATTGATGCGGGCGTCGTCTTATTGATAGGTACCGATAGTGGCATACCGATGAAATTTCATTGCCAATCGACATGGAATGAGCTGGATGTCTGGGTGAATGAATTTGACATAGACGCTATGTATGCCATCAAAGCGGCAACGTATTGGCCTGCAAAAATGATGGGTGTAGAAGATTCATATGGGACCATTAGTGAAGGAAAAAAAGCTGATATCATTGCTGTCGAAGGAGACGTCTTGCGTTGGATAAATTTATTGTCTGATGTGGATTTTGTAATGAAGCATGGGGAGGTGATTGTCGGGGATGAAGACTAAGCTTTCATTATTTGGCTTGAATAGAATGGAAATTTATTTATCATGAATCCATTAAAATAGCAGTAGAATTAATTTAGCATGATTTTCTCTAAAAATAGCATCTCGTCATAGAATAAATTTGTCATGATTTTCACCAAAAATCTCACCAAATTTGCCATAATTTCTAATACACCGCCACGGGTTTCACCCGTGGATAACTATATAAGACCCCGCTGGGGTCTATCATGATCAATTCGACTGAAGCTTTCCTAATACCCATAAAATGGATAGTTATTAGTTGACCAAAAATTACAAAATCATAGGTTTTTATTCGCCTGTTTGTAAATGAAATTTTCATGGAACTTTCAAGAAAAATTACTCCAAATTTGCTGATCTATTCTTAAACTCCGCTACGGGTTTCACCCGTCGCTATTGCTATAACGCTTTCAGCGTTTATTATAATCTGGAACCAAGAAATCCTAATTTTTACTCACCTATTTGTAATTCAAATTTTCTTGGAATTTTCAAGGAAAATCACTCCAAATTTACCGACCTATTCTTTATCTGGGAAAATAAAAAGGGATCTAAATTTTAGTTTAGAGAAGACTCTTAAACCGTGGTCTCTTAGGGGCTACATCTCCAAGGCGCTCTTTCTTAGCTGCCTCAAAATCACTAAAGTTACCTTCATAGAAAACGACTTTACCATCATCCTCGTAAGAAAGAATATGGGTAGCTAGCCTATCGATAAACCAACGATCGTGCGAGATGACTAGAACGCATCCTGCAAAATTTTCTATTGCTTCTTCAAGTGCTCTAAGGGTGTTCACATCGATATCATTTGTAGGCTCATCGAGTAGCATTACATTTCCACCTTCTTTGAGCGTGATAGCTAGATGAAGTCTGTTTCGTTCTCCACCAGATAAGACATTCACCTTCTTTTGCTGATCACCACCACCAAAGTTGAACTTGCTGACATAAGCTCTAGCATTCATCTCTTTATTTCCGATAGTAATAATATCATGACCTCCACTGACCACTTCGTATATCGTCTTCTCAGGTATCAAGTCTTCATGCGACTGGTCTACGTATGCCAATTGTACGGTTTCACCAACATCTATAGATCCGCTAGCAGGTTGCTCTTGACCCATGATCATCCTAAAGAGGGTCGACTTACCGACACCATTAGGTCCGATGATTCCGACGATGGCATTTTTAGGAATAGACAAACTCAAGTTATCAATGAGTACTCTTTTATCATATGACTTGGTCAGATCTTTTATCTCTATGACTTTATCACCGAGGCGTGGACCAGGCGGTATGTACAGTTCTAAATTTGCTTCTTTCTCTTTGGCTTCTACGCTGGTCATTGCGTCATAGGCATTAAGACGTGCCTTCCCTTTTGATTGGCGACCTTTAGCATTCATGCGAGACCATTCGAGTTCTCGCTTTAGGATCTTTTGTCTTTTGGATTCTTCTTTTTCTTCTTGTGCTAATCGATTAGATTTTTGCTCTAGCCAAGTACTATAATTTCCTTCCCAAGGAATTCCCTCACCACGATCAAGTTCGAGAATCCAACCAGCCACGTTGTCAAGAAAGTATCTATCGTGCGTAACAGCGATGACCGTTCCTGGAAATGATTTTAGGAATTGCTCCAGCCAATGCACACTCTCCGCATCAAGGTGGTTTGTAGGCTCATCCAACAGAAGTATGTCAGGCTTACTTAACAATAACCTGCACAAAGCTACTCGGCGTCGCTCACCTCCGCTCAATACTTTTACTTCAGCATCATCAGGCGGACATCTAAGTGCCTCCATCGCCAATTCTAATGTGTGATCCAATTCCCACCCTCCAAGCAAATCCATTTTTTCTAGTAGCTCTCCTTGCTCTTCGATAAGCTTCATCATGGCTTCATCAGCCATCGGCTCGGCAAGCTTAGCTGATATATCCTCATAGGCAGTTACGACATCTACAATGTGTTGTACGCCTTCTTTTACGATTTCTTTTACAGTCTTTGATTCATCTAATTCTGGCTCTTGAGCGAGATACCCAATTTTATAATCCTTATCAAACGTTACCTTTCCTTGGTAGTTGGTATCCAATCCAGCGATTATTTTCAGTAGGCTTGACTTACCTGAGCCATTCAAACCCAAGACACCTATCTTAGCGCCGTAGTAGAAGGAGAGCCATATATTTTTTAACACCTGTTTCTTAGGAGGATAAGTCTTGGTGACTCCTTCCATTGCAAAGATTACTTTCTTGTCTGACATATGAATATTGTTGGTACTACGAAAGTAACACCAAATTGATAAAAGACGGAGTCACTGATAAACAAAGTAATCCGTTAATGCTGGTACAATGAAAATAAAGTACTCATTTTGGCTTTCGTAATATTTTTTCCATTTTTCTCCCTCTGGCTAATTCTTCAATCAGCTTATCTAAATATCGACATTGCCTCGTCAATTCGTTGTCGATCTCTTCAATACGATAACCGCAAATGACGCCTTTTATCATGTCAGCATTTGGATGCAATGTTGCTCTCTCAAAGAATGTTTTGAAAGTTACTTTTTCATCGATGAGTTCTTGTACTTTGGCAGCATCGTATCCTGTTAACCATTCAATGACTTCATGGAGTTCTTCTACAGTTCTCCCCTTCTTTTCGACCTTAGTGACATAATGAGGATAGACAGAAAAGAATCTCATGTTGGCGACGCGTTCGTTGTGTTCTGCTGTGACTTTCATGATTGTTTTTTATTCAAATATATGAATTGATGGATATTGATAAATAGATTTTGCGGTATCGTGACAATAAATTTGGCATGATTTCCACTTAAAATAGCATTAGAATAGAGTAAAATTTGCACGATTTTTACGAAGCAAACCACCCGATTCTGATTCCGATAGCTATCGGGAAGGTTCCTTCATTTTAGATTGAGATTTAGTCAATCTAATTCGCCAGTAGGTGAACCGATCTGTCTTTGCTGAAAGAATTAAGATGTGAATCCTAAAATCTTTAAATCCTGAAAATCCTGATTCTTACAGTGTCGGGTAGTATGGGCGAGACCTTTGCAGCGCTTTATCATTACAATTATCTGAATTAGAACCCGTCTGCGTCCGGATTGATTAATAGAATTTTGAGATAGAGCGCAGGATTTGACGATTTTTTAAATCTTATATAGATATCAAGTGCTCCTATAGTATCAATTACACTTCATCAAGAAGTGTGGCATCATTTTCTCGGACATTACCAACTCGCTTGGATACGGGATAAGCCTTCATGAGGTCCGATGGATAAGGCTCAATCATTTGGATCGCTTCCTCTGCTGATATGGTCATGTCCAGCCAATCTCGTTCTTGTTCTGGTAAAAGAATGGCAGGCATTCGATTGTGAATGTCTGTCATTAATTCATTAGGTTCTTGAGTGATTAATGTAAAGGAGTAAATGTCTTGACCTTCTGGTGATTGCCATCTTTCCCATAAACCTGCAACACTGAAGATCTCCGAATTGGTCGTTACAATTCGATAGGGTTGCTTACCGCCTTCTGTTATTTTCCATTCATAAAAACCATCTAAAGGTACAATGCACCTCTTTTTATTAACGGCATTTTTGAATGTTGTTTTTTCAAGCAAAGTTTCTTTTCTGGCGTTGATCATTTTGTAACCTACTTTGATGTCTTTGGCCCAAAACGGAATCAATCCCCATCTGAAAAACTGCAGATGTTCTTGATCCAGATTGGTCATTACTGGATGCATATGAGTAGGTGCAACATTATAATTGGGAAGAGGATTGTATCGCTCTAATTCATCACTGTAAAATGTAGCGTTAAATCGTTTTTCTAATTCTTTCTCTGTGACAGTGAGTGAAGATCGCCCACACATGATTAGAATTTTTGGGATTTGACATAGTTGTCAATTCCTTTGGATTTTAATTGACTAGACACAGATAAGACTTTGTTGTAATCGTCACTCCTAGTCGCAAGCACTGTATAGTATTTGGATTCATCAAAGACAACTGACTCTGCGCTATATCCGAGATTATTCAGTTTTCTGACCATATTACCTGCGTTTGCTTCGACTAAGAAATTGCCTGCGACAACCATATATTTGCCGTTCGAAGAAGAATATGTTTGTGCCTGTCTCGGTTTTGGAGCTGGTTTTGATTGTTGCTTTGCTACTGATTTTGCTTCTTGTTTTACTTGTGTCTCTTGTTCAGGTTCGTCATCAAACAATTGGTCTGCGAGCTCACTATTATCGTCATCGTAGGCATCTTCGTCACCAAAGAATTCAGCGTTTGCATTCTCTGCAACATCAGATACGCTGTCAGTAACATTTTCAACGCCATCTTGAGCTTTATCAAGCATGTCCTTACTTGTCTGAGTACATTTAGAATATGTCACAGAAAATAAAGAATACAGCACCACTAGAACTAAACTCCAGATGATAATTTTAAAAACTCGTCCCATATCAAGTTAGATTAATAAGTAAAATTAAACATTTTTATAATATATAAAAACTTGATATGTAATTAATCACACATTAATGGTATTTATTATATGCTGATGTCAATTTGAGAATTAAAGTTTTATTATCCATCCAGATGCTAAAAAAGTAGGTTCTCTCAAATAAAATGAGACTATTTTGGGAGAGATATGAACCAATTGTAGGGTCAATCAATCATCAAATTGAAAAAAATTTAGGTATATCCGGCTTTGTCAGAGATGCATTAAATATGAAAGAATTAGACATACATATTGAGCTTTTGTTAGATCCAAGTCAAGTTCCAATTGGCCTACTAAAATTGGCAGACCCTTCGATATTACAAATCGAATCATATCTAAAGTCTGGAACTTGTTATACAGCCAAACTTAGATCTAAAATAATCGGAATTCTTGTTCTGAAGGAAATTGACTCAAATACTATGGAGATAAAAAATATAGCTATTCAAGAATCTTAACAAGGTAAAGGATATGGGAGAAAACTTTTAAGATATTCCACTAAAATATGTCGAGAATCAGGTTACCAAAAGCTGATTATATGAACTGGAAACTCGAGTCTTAGGCAACTTGCACTTTATCAAAGTGAAGGATTTGAAATGGATAGAATTGAAAAGAATTTCTTTATTAAAAATTACTCTGAGCCAATCTTTGAAAATGGCATTCAATGTAAGCATCTGGTTATCTTGGAAAAGCATTTAAATAAATAAACCGCTCTATAATAATGTATATACCACTTATTATGTATAAGCCCTCACATCCTTCTTCTCCATAAAGTTGATAAACGCTCTATTGACAATGCGTTGACCTCCGAGTGTGGGATAATCACCAGAAAAATACCAATCTCCTGTGTGCTCTGGAATTGCTGAATGTAAACTATCTATTGTCTGGAAAATAATTTTTACTTCACAGTCAACATGTTCGGGAGTTAACATTTCTGCCATTCGCTGCGAGAGTTGCTCTTGAGTATATATGTCGTAAAGTGATTTGACATGATTTTCGAGTTTCCCTTTTTTGATATCGGCATCAGTCAAACATTTGTGATAGCACTGTTCGAGAAGCTCTTCTTTACCATCGGATTTTAATAAGCTAACCAAAGAACGAAAAGCAGCGAAATTACCCATCTTTGACATATCTATTCCATAACAATCTGGATATCGTATTTGAGGTGCCGAAGAAACTACCACAATTTGTCGAGGCTTTAATCTGTACAAGTTTGTCAGAATGCTGTCTCTAAGCGTGGTACCCCTGACAATAGAATCATCCATTAGGACAAGGCGATCAATCCCATTTCTAACCATCCCATAAGTAACATCATATACACTAGAGACCAACTGGCCACGAGATTTGTCGTCAGCGATAAACGTTCTCATTTTAGCATCTTTGACTACGACCTTTTCTACTCTAGGTTGGAGCTGAAGTATCTTATCTAATTCTTGATCTGTAATAGAACTACCAGCTTCTAAGATTCTCTTTTTTTGAACTTTGCTATATTCTTTCTGAAGGCCTTCGACCATGCCAAAGAAGCTAGTTTCTGCAGTATTGGGAATGAATGAAAATATAGTGTTTTCATAATCATTTTCCACTGCATCTAGAACTCGTGGCGCTAACAATTCTCCAAGTTTTTTACGCTCCGTATATATTTCACGATCGTTACCTCTCGAGAAATAGATGCGCTCAAACGAACAGGCCTTACGTTTTTTTTGTGTATTGATTAATTTTTCTTCAACTGTCCCGTTTTTCTTTATGATTAAGGCATGACCTGGTTTAAGCTCTTTGACTTCTCCGAATAAAATATCAAAACTGGTCTGAATAGCAGGTTTCTCCGAAGCAAAAATCACCTTCTCATCATCTTTATAGTAGTAACCTGGTCTTATCCCATGCGGATCTCTTAAGATGAATGCATCTCCATGGCCAATCATACCACCCATGATGTATCCACCATCCCATTTGCGACTCGCTCTTTGCAAAACACGTTGGACATCCAGATGCTCACAGATCAGTGAATTCAATTCTTTATTACTGTAGCCTTCTGGTTTAAACCATGAAAATAATCGTTGGACCTCTTCGTCAAGAAAATGACCAATATTTTCCATGACAGTAACTGTATCAGATTTTTCCTTTGGATATTGGCCTAATGCCACTAACTCATCAAATAATTCATCAACATTAGTCAAGTTGAAATTGCCTGCAACGGCAAGATTTCTGTTTTTCCAATTATTCAATCTTAGAAAAGGGTGAACGCTTTCTATAGAATTAGACCCGTGTGTACCATAGCGTAAGTGCCCCATCAACAATTCACCAGTATATGGTAAATTATCTTTCATCCATTGCGGATCAGACTTTTGTTCTTCTGTCAAGTCGTTAAAATATCCATTGATATCATCAAATAAATCTTTTAAGTATTGACTGGAATTCGAGCGTTTACGACTGATGTATCTGTGTCCTGGTTCAACATCCAATTTTATTGTTGCAATGCCTGCACCGTCTTGACCACGATTGCGCATCTTTTGCATCAACAATTGTAATTTGTATAAGCCATAAAGTGAGGTGCCATACTTGTCCACATAGTGGTCAGCAGGCTTTAGAAGACGGATGAATCCAAGTCCGCATTCATGTTTGATCTTATCGCTCATTCAGTGATTGGTAACTTCATGAAATACAAAAGTACAGTTTTTTTAATGGCTAGGTATGATGCACATTTGTTTTCTATGAGAGTTGCACATATGTATAGTCCAGCGACAAAACAACTATTTACCTTTAAGCAATACGACTACTTATATATTTGATCTGCCCATTGTGATTTGACTCGTGTTCGACGACATGAAACCATTTACAATAATTATTGGTCGGTCCCCAGAACCATTCTTCGTCTACAGATAGAAAATACTCTGACCTGATTACAACATTTTTAAAAGCGTAATACAAAGTGTTTTCATGATCTTCTGTCAAGTATTACAAGGATTCTTGAATTATTTACTTCAGATGTATAAGATATGCCTATATTGTATGTTTCAGGAATCTTAAAAACATCGGACTATATTCAGAAATATAACGTGGAGCGTATTTAATGTAGTAGATTCATATTGATAATGAAATTTAAGATAAGTTATATCACGAAAACATGTAAGTAGGTAAATTTCTAACAAAAAGAACTCTCATGAGGTGCATTGCACTAAAACTGACTAAATGATAAAAATAACGATTACTCTCTTTTTTATAGTTTCTACTTATTTTGCTTTTGGACAAAATATTGACGAGCCATTTTCGCAAAAAAAAATGAAAAAGGATTTGGATGTATTCAAAGAAATAAGGCAGAAAGCAAACTCGGGTCTTTACAAATACCGCACAAGTAAGCAAATTGACAGTTTATATAATTGGGCAGATAAAGAACTTCAAAATCTCTCTTCCTACAAAGATTTTTACAATCTAGTCTCCACGCTTACCGACTTTGAAGGAAGCCTTCATAATAACACTAGTTTACCAAAAAGATATTTCAAAAGTTTAGAAAAAGAACTTTACGGCTATTTTCCGTACCCAATAAAATGGATAGAAGGTAAATGGCTCATTAATTATGAAAATGTAGAGATTCCATTAGGAGCAGAAATTACAGAAATCAACAATATTCCAATTTCAGAAGTGATTCTCAGTCTTTATAAATACTACACAACAGACGGAATAAATACAACAGGAAAACGAATTGGAATTAATAGTTCTTTTAGTAGATATTTCAGGTATAATTATGGCTTAAAGGAGACGTTTGACATTTCTTTTATAGCTCCTAATTCAACGACTAAAGAATCGGCTATAATAAAGAGCGTAGGCTTTATAGATTCCTATGAAAAACACAAAAATAGACACTCCTTATTGTCTGATAAACTGCAACTGGAAGGTGCAGAGGAAAGTGAGAGATATGATTATGAGCAAATAGATGAAAAGACAGGTTTGCTAACCATAAATACCTTTGATATGGGCAATGAAGAATCTGAAGATCACTTAACCTACAAAAGTTGGTTGGATAGCATTTTTATTGATATACAGCATAGCAACTTGAAAAATTTGATTGTAGATGTGAGAAATAATGGAGGTGGAACCGATCCCAATGATGTTATAACATATTCATATCTAACGAATAGAAAATTTCAGGAAAGCAAGCAGGTTTGGGTTAATTTTAAGAAGATACCACTATTAAAATATTATGATTCACCATTTCCGAGATTACTTCGACCAATCGGGGTTATCAAATTTAATCGATATTTTAAAAAGAGGTTTCCGATAGAAAAGGACAGAAAACACTACATCAGTAAGGAATCGAATGAAATGGAAATACGTGAACCAAATAAAAACGCCTTCAACGGAAACATATATCTACTAATAAGTCCAAGAGTGGCTTCTGCAGGGAGTCTTTTTGCAGCTTTGGTTGCAGGAAATCACAATACAACATCAATTGGTGAAGAAACAATGGGTGGATATTATGGTCACAATGGGCACACTCCATTTACATATGTGTTGCCAAAGTCAAAAATTGTTACAGAATTTTCAATTGAGAATATAGAACAAGACGTACCTGAAAAACCAAACCAATTTTATAATAGGGGGATTATCCCTGATCATGATATTCCCCAAACTTTTGAAGACTTTCTGAGCAATCAGGACACTCAAATGAAGTTTGTTTTGAACCTTATTGCAAAGAGATAAAAAAGAGAGCACAATTTCGAGAATGATTTTTCAATCCTTCACATTTGTAAAATTTCCTTTTTTCTCACATATGAGTAAGTAGTTTAAGCTAACATCATTCTTTTCAAAGAAATTTACTCTAGATTCATCTCACTCCGTTTCGAAACTAATAATCGAGTAAGGTCTTTAATAGTGCTCCTATCACTACTTTCTTAATGATAACTCATTGTATTACGGCTATGTATTTGCATGATCCCAGCAATTACACCATTAAGGCACATTGCGCACTACCCCGACCCAATAGCCTGTCGATTCTGGATTTCTAGTTTTGGGAATTTCAGATTGTGTACTACAGATTTTACTTTTGTGAATAATCCTGATTTTATACCTAGTGCTTGGTGTAGCTTGTGCAGTTTAGCTTCTGGTTGCAAACATTTACGCACCTTTACTTCTACTCCCGCCTTATTATATCTGATTAATAAATGGGTAATACGAGCATGAATTCTCTTCTTCAAGGAACATGTTTTTCTGCCAAAAACCCAATAAGAATCTCTTTTCTATAGGCATAATAGAAGCCTCTTCTCTGTTTACTATAGGAGATAATCTGAAATATTGTCAGAAAACACCAGAAACAACTATTACGGATGTAAAGCTATTAGGTTAGTATATGAACCAACCTTGTTCAGATATGAATTTGATGTCATTACTCCTTGCCTTTGCAGATACATTTGGAACATAATCAATAAAAACAAACAATTATGAAAACAGTTTCAAACATCCTCAAACTCATAGTTCTTCTACTTTTCATTGGCTTCGTCAGTTCATGCTCAACAGGAGATGACTATCCTGATCAGATCCCAACAGCAGAGAATGAAATTGTTCAAGATTCTATCATGGTAACCAATAAAAATAGAGTTAAAGGTAAAGATGGAGATTAAGTCAAATAAAAGGAACAGCTTTATAATCGTTCCGATCATATTAATTATTGTCTCTACTTTACCAATAATTAATTTAGATCGGGGCATGCGATTTTCCTGTATTTCAATCAATAAACAAAATAGGATTGTATTAAAATGCTTTGCTGAACCTTTTGACGCTAGATTCATCAGAGAAGAAATAGAAATAAGGATAAATAGCAGGTCTGATTTTCTACCCAATAAAACCTATTTCGCTAAGGTATACAAGGTCGAAAGAGGAGTATCCTATTATAACGGTATTGCATATAATCCAATATATTGTGAAATACCTGAAGAACCTTATGACAAAGAAGGAATAATTCTTGACGGTATCGTCAAGATAGACAAAATAAGCCCTTCCAGATTAATTCTGGTTTCCGTTTTTAATTGGCTTGAACCTTATTCTGGCGAAAAAATTATTTTGTACTAATATGTCAGTAGCGACCGTACTTTCACTTTCGCTTTATAACTCCCAGACACCCTCAACGTAGTACCATCCTCAATATGTAAATATCCCTCTCGATCAAATCTTGAAATAAAATTTATATTCACCACAATAGATTGGCTTATTCTAACAAATTGTTTGTAATTTAACTTCTCACTGGCAACCTTGCTCGGTTTAGAAATCATAATTTTTTTTCCGCTTTTGGTGTAGAAGGTAGAATAATTTCCATCAGATTTACAATAAGTGATGTCATCAGAGTGTAAACGAAAGACGCCATCACTTGTACTAAGACTGATATAATCAGAAGAGGGAAATTCTGATTTTATAATAAGAGATTCAATTTTATTTACGGCCTCATCAAGAAGTTTATTTTCGACAGGTTTTACAAGATAAAAGTTGACGCCTCTATTGACTGCTTCAATTCCGTATTCAGAAGACGCTGTGGTCATAATCGTGATTGGCTTAGTGTCTATCTTATTGAGTATATCAAACCCAGTTCCATCGGGAAGATCAATGTCCAAAAAAATCAATTCTGGTTCTAATTCATTTATTAGTTTTACAGCGCTTTCTACGTCCGCAGCAGTACCAAGGATATCGACTTTTTCGGCATATCTTTTTTTAAGTTTTTTTTCGAATTCTTTTTTTACTAAGTAGTCATCTTCAATAATTATTGTTCTAATCATCAGATTTAATTTTATATGGTAAGTGTAACTTCACGATTACCCCTCTTGTATCTTTACGAGGAGCTATTGATAACATGCTTTGTTGTGATAGAGAATCGATGTACCGTTTAATAAAGTACAATGAATGCTTATGGTTAAATTTTACAAGTTCGTTATCTAAACCTTTTCCTGTATCCTTAAACACACACTCTAATATATTACTGTTAATAGATTTGGACAGATTCACTTCAATGGTGTTCATTTTATTGTGTAAGCGATACTTAATAGAATTTTCTAGTATTGTTTGCATCAGAAGTGGAATTATTAGCGTATTTTCAGTATCAATATTAGGGTCGACATTTATTTGTAAGGACAGCAATTCTCTATTTTCCAGTTTCGTTTGTTCGAGGTAAAAGTAATTTTCTAAAAGGGTCAATTCTTCTTTAAGAGGGGCTTCATCACTTTGGTAATAGGAAAATATGTGTCGTAACATTTTTGAGAGCTTTCCTAAGTACTCATAAGCGAACGGCACTTTCTCTTCTACATTTAACATTACTGAATATAATGAATTATGGAGAAAATGAGGATTTAATTGTCCGGTCAAGAGTTTATTTCTCATTTTCAAAAGCAACGTTTCCTGTCTTTGAACTTTAATTCTGTAACGTTGAAAGAACAGTAAAAAAATAAGACATAGTGCTACCAAAAATGCAGAGGTAATCACAAAATTTCTTTGAAGGATAAGTTTTTGCCTGAGTAAAGTATTTTTTTCTCTTATCAATGAATTCTCTTCAAGTTTTATTTCATTTAATGCTTCTATTTCTCTAGCAGATTTTTCCTTTAAATGATCATTGGACTCTCGAGCCATCTCATAAAATACCTTTTCTGTAGAATCAATCGGATAACCCAATTTATCAAAAATAGCTATGCGATTCCAGTAATAAGGAATTCTAGTTCGATAACGCGTAAAGGATATGTATTGATGTGCTGTATCTAATTGTTCCAACGCAGCCTTATAATCCGAGATATTTATGTAAGCATCTGCAAGATTTATCAAACTAGATCCCAGTGCCTTATTTCGTTTAAATTTATTCTTAACTGCATAAGCAGATTGGACTTCTTTAAGAGTTACGTCCAATGTTTGTGTAAAGTCCTTTATACTCCAATAGAAATCTCCTAGATTAGAATAATAAATGTTCTGATAATATGGCCTCGCCATAGGAACTAAAGGCTCTAACTTTTTAACCAATTCAAGAATTTCCTTTTCCTCCTTAACTGAGTTAGTTTTAGTATGAATAAGGGGAAGCAATCTTGACATTAACTTTAGGTCATGGATGTTCCATTTATCTATGTAAATTTTTGCTTTATCAAGATAGTCATTTCTTTGAGAGACGCTATCTATGCTTGCATAATAGCTTGCAGCCATGTATTGAACCCATGCCTCTAAGCTATCACTCAACACTGTGTAATCCATCTTTGTAGTTAGATCTGTCAAAATACTTGCTCTGTTCCCTGCATCGCTATTATACGAGTAACAGCGTTCAAGTAAGTTGTAAATCTGATATTTTATGGGAGTATCTATCTGCTCTATTTCATTGCATACGGGAAGGAGCTTGTCTATCGCTGTTTCGAATAAACCCATATTCAAATAATATTGGCCAAGGATCAATGCCAGTCGATACTTTTGTTGGGTACTTCCATTCACTGATATGTCAGAAATTTTAGGATCTGCGATTAGCTCATCATGTAGATATTCTTCATTCCAATTTTCTACAGCTTCTTCTAACGATTCCAGAATTGTATCAACTTCACTTAAATGCTCTATGTCCACCTGATTATCATCTTTTATCTGATCACACCCTAGATAAAGGATATAACAAATGAATAACACAATAAAATACTTAAACTCTTTCAACATTGTGCCTAAAAGATATGAATTGTTTGCGTCAACATCTGAATACAACGGTAACAAATGTGAAATCGAGGCAAAAACTTCTTCATTGCATACTTAATATTGATGTATGAGAAATAAACAAATAGCAATACACCTTTCCAAATTAAAGTATAAAGGGATGGTATCGCAACATTTATTAGTATCTCATAATAGAAACTTATACAAATTGATATACAATGATCGTATTGAATTCAATTTCGGGACATTCTCCAAACCCGTCAATAGAAGAGATCATCATAAATCTATAATGTAATGTTAGATCCTAAAAGTTTATTAGGCCTAGAAGAACTAACTCCAATGGAAACGGGAGAAGTTCAAGGTGGTGGTAATAAAGAAAAGAAAAAGGAAAAAGAAGTAGACGTTGAAATCGACGTTGAAGTTGGAATTGGATAATCCCAGCATTTCTTTTTTAATTCTTAGTTATTGGAGGTTCCGAAAATCCAGAATAGAGTAGGAGTAAATTTAAATTTTAATAAAATGAGTAAAAATATGGATCCTAAAGATCTGCTAGGGCTTCAAGAATTGAGCCCAATGCAATCAGCAGAAATCACCGGTGGAGGTGACAAGAAAAAGGAAAAGAAAAAAGATGTGGACATTGATGCCGACATTGAAGTTGGAATTGGATAATGTCAGTTTTTCCTTTAAAAAGCACACAGGGACTAAAGTCTCTGTGTGCTTTATCAAAATAATAATTATGAACTGCAATAAAATAAACTTAATAACTTTTGAAATAAACTTAGGCTAAAAGAAATGTGATCATTATAAAACAAAAATTTGAAAGTGGAAAGCATAATTTAAATGCAAGAAAAACTGTTGATCATGACCCTTTGACTTTAGCTTATAATAACTTTAATTTAATAAAAATGAAAACGAAAAGAAATAGAGAAAAATTAATCAGACAGCATCTTGGCTTAGAAGAACTAAGTCAAATAGAGGCAGGGAAAATTGAAGGTGGAAGGACGAAATGCAAGTGTAAATGTAAGTGCGATGAACCGAATACAGAGGAAGACCCATTTGACATAAGTTTATAATCTTTAAAATTAAAAAAAATGGAAATAAAAAATAGTAGAGAAAAATTAATCATACAGTTTCTTGGTATAGAAGAATTAAGCCCTACTGAAGCTGGAGTAATCCGAGGTGGGGAAGGAAAATTTTTTCAACGCAAGCGTGGTGAGGAAGAAGAAATTGATAATTCATATTCAGAGTCTTGAAACATTTTACCTCTAAGAAATTGGAGTAAAGCGAAAAGAATAAGGAAGTAACAAAGGATTGAACATAAAGGTATTTATGCGAGTGATTTGAAAAAAGTCATCATATTAGTGAAAAAAGTTTTCTAAAAATGATGTCTAAATTATTCTAACCAGAGGCGAAAACTTCACTAATACCGACAATTTCACATACAAGAAGTTGATTATTTCTTTTATACCAAAAGGAAGTGGTTTGGGACTTTTATTAGTATAAGATATTATTCGATATCAAGGCGTGAAACGCAGTGAATTCAAGTATTCACGAGTATATTCAACGATGAGAGCAGATAAAAGATCAGCTATGCTTTTGTGTTGAGTACAGACATTATAGGAATGGATGATTATAACTGACTGATACGGTCATCTATATGTCTATTTCAAAATTAAATTATATATATAATCATTATTAAATTATTAAACTAATAACATAAATATGGATATTAAAAGTAAAAAATCAGCTAAAGAAGTCCTAGGGCTTGAAGAATTGAGTCCATTAGAAACTGGAGAAATTATAGGAGGATCAGATAAAGAAAAGCAAAAGAAACAACAACAACAAAAGGAGAGTGACGAGCCTCAGATTATCGAGGGAATTTAAATATAAATCAAATTAATAATTAAAGATAATATAAAATGAAAACTAATAAACTTTCTAAGGAATGGTGGTTGAGCTTCCTAAATAGGAATGAAAACTTCACTAATACCTGCACGTTTCACGATGCTTTTGTAGAACAAGACGTTGATCATCTCACAATGGGAGTTCAAGAAGTCTTATATGAAAGAATAAATTCTGGTGCTTTTGATAAAGGATTTCGACTTTATTCAGAAGGTACTGAATTAAAAACTAAAAAAACAACCAAATTGTTTGCAGACAATAAACCACATGAAAATGAAGATATAATTTCCTACTGCGAACGACTGTTTGATGAAAAGTTTGGGATCATCATGAATTATAACGAAACCTACTCTGATAAACTAGCCATTCGTGTCAATGAAATGATCACTCCTTTATTTGAACTTATCGGTACACCGCCTCTCGGATTTGAAATTACTGTTTTCGTAGGTAATTATGGTTGGACTCCTCTAGGCATTCATACGGATGGTGTAGGTGAGAATGTGATACATTTTCATTTAGGTCCTGGAAATAAAACAATGTATACATGGGATAAAGAAACTTATGAAAAATTAGTAGGTAAAGATGTTTATAATAATAAGAACGTTGAACCACTTTTAGAACATGCGAATAAATGGGAGTTTGGACCTGGGGATGTCTACTATATGCCATGGTTTGAAAATCATATTGGATACTCAAAAGACTTATCAATAGGTGTTACCCTTTGGTTCAGAAACTGTTCAAACCAAAAATATGCATCTGAACTATTGCGCATATTCCGTAACCAATTCATGAGTAAAGACAAGCGAATTATTCCATGTCAAATCGATTATTTAAATAATGATAGCACCTTCGATAATTTCGAAAGTATGGTATCTAAGTATGTCCCTAAAGAGGATCCGACATTGAAAGATTTTCTACATGAAATTTATTCTGATTTTAAACATTGCATAGCCAGTAACGGCGGCTGGAGATATCCGCCTGCAATTAAGAGTAAAGATAAAAATGCAAAGGATGATGAAACGGATAGATATGAAAACTCAGTAATTTCCATAGTAAAGCCGTTCAAAATTTTGCACAGAAATATCAATGATAAAACTTTACTCATTTATGTTCGAGGATCTAAATTGAAACTCAATTACTTCAAAGACTTGATCGAATTAATAGAGATTTTAAATACAGGCCAAGAAGTACATGTACAAGACATTATTCAAAAAAGTGGTTTGTCAAATGATGTCATCTGTTACTTCCTTGGAATTTTGGAAAAAAATATGGGTATCAGAGTAGTCAGTGAAGAATTCGCAATAGCATAAATTAATCAAGATTTAAAAACCATGATGGGTAAACGATATAAGACAATAAGACAGCTAGATTTAATGGACTGTGGACCTGCTTGTTTAGCTATGGTGGCGGAGCACTTTGGTAAATCATATCCACTCCAATATTTGCGAAAGAATGCATACATCACAAAACAGGGAGTTTCGCTTTCTGGATTGATCGCTGCTTCCAAAAAGATTGGATTTAATGTATTTGCCACCAAATTGTCTTTATCAAAACTTAAATCAGCACAATCATTCTTGCCATGTATCATACATTGGAATCAAAATCATTTTGTTGTTCTGAGAAATATTGAGAATCCGAAAAATGGAGATACAATGTTCTATATAAGTGACCCAAGACATGGTTCTATCAAGATAAAAGAAGGTGATTTTGTAGATGCTTGGGCTAATGAGGAGAAAAAAGGTGTTGCGGCTATTTTGACTCCAACAGAGGAGTTTGAGATGATGGAACCACCTAAAAAAACCAAAATCAAATTATCTTATCTTCTTGAATACATTAAGCCTTACAAAAGTAAATTTATATCACTTATCGCATTAGTCGGTTTAGGATCATTGCTCACACTAGCGTTTCCTTTTTTAACTCAAGCCCTCATAGATAGAGGTATTGCAAATAAGGATTTGAATATTATAATGTTGATTCTTTTAGCCCAGTTGGCTCTATTTCTCGGGTCTATGACAATGAGTATCTATCGGAATTGGTTGGCTCTATACATTAGCAGTAATGCAAGTATTAACCTTATATCTGATTTTTTGAAAAAATTGTTGCGTCTTTCCGTGAGTCATTTTGATTCACAGATGATTGGCGATTTTAATCAGCGAGTTCAAGATAACGAAAGAATAGAGCGTTTGATCACATCTGAAACGGTAAATACTTTTTTCTCCATTCTGACATTTGTAATCTTTTTTGGTGTTCTTTATTACTACAATATAGCTATCGTAATGGTTTATGTGTTACTGACTATGATAGCCGTATTATGGTCAGTATTCTGGCTGAAGAAAAGAAAAGATCTAGACTTTCACAGATTTAGAATTAAGGCTTTGCACCAAGAAGCCATCTATGAAATGTTTGTAGGTATCAGGGAAATGAAGTTGAATCAGTTTGAAGAGTTCAAGAGAATGGAATGGGAGAAAGTTCAACAAAAATTGCTCAAACTGAAAATGAAAACGCTTAAGATCGAGCAGATTCAATTATCTGGTTATCAATTTATGAATCACCTCAAAAACATTATAGTCACATTTATGGCGGCGATGGCTGTAGTTGGAGGTCAAATGACCTTGGGTGTCTTATTGAGTATATCATATATCATAGGGGAGATGAATTCTCCAGTGAACCAATTAATCAATTTTTTGAAGAAACTTCAAGATGCTAGGTTGAGTTTTGAAAGAATTGGTGAGATTCATATGGCTCCACCGGAAGAAAAAGAAGAGTTTGTTGCATTGGAAGAAATCGAAGAAAATGGTTGTGATATATCCATACAAGATCTTGCTTTTCAGTATGGTGGACCAGATTCTCAGTATGTCCTTTCCGATATAAGTTTTACCCTTCCGAAAGGAAAAGTGACAGCAATCGTTGGTCCTAGTGGAAGTGGTAAGACTACACTTATGAAAATATTACTGCGGTTCTATGATCCGGTAGATGGACAAATTCATTTTGGAGATGCACCTATCACAAATATTTCTCCAAGAAGTATTAGACTAAATACAGGCGCAGTGCTCCAAGATGGATTTATATTTTCTGATACTATAGCAAGAAATATAGCCACCTGTGCAAATAAGGATATAGACCAAGAGCGCTTAATCCAAGCGATGAAAACAGCATGTATTGATGAGTACGTCAATTCATTACCAAACAAACAGGAAACAATAATCGGAGCCACTGGTAATGGATTATCGGGTGGACAAATACAGAGAATTCTGATAGCGAGAGCCGTATATAAAAATCCAAATTTTTTATTTCTGGATGAAGCCACTTCAGCTCTTGATGCTGAAAATGAAAGAAAAATTCATGAGAACATGCAGTCTTTCTTTCATAATCGTTCGGTACTAATTATAGCGCACAGATTGAGTACGGTAAAAAATGCAGATCAAATTATAGTATTGGATAAAGGTAAAATAATCGAAATAGGAAATCATGAAGAACTCATTGAGTCTAGAGGATTTTATTACAGATTGGTAAAAAATCAATTGCAACTTAATCAAAAATAAACATAATGATCAATACATACGATATAGAAGAGACAGCTGCAAATGAGTTTACATTTTTCAATGATAAAGGATTAGAGTATCACATTGTGATGGAGGGAGTTAGTTGTCATTATCAAAAATCAGATGGAGTGTATAAATCTTTGGAATTATTTAATATAAAATTAGAAGATCAATCTTATGCACAATCAAGCGATTATAAAACTCGAAATACAATTGGGTATTTTTTTAAAACCTATTTAATGGATAAACCTAATGACGCCTTTATGTTTATGATTCACAATGCTCAAGAAGAAGCTTTTGAAAGTAGGAGGCGAGGTATAGGAAGACTCAGATTGTATAAAAGAATAGCCAGGAAGTTTTCGCAATTGTATGAAACAAATATCATACTGCTAACTAATTCACCATTTATTAAAGATCCTAAAAATTTGCAGGCTGACTTCATTGGCATATTGGCAAAGACGGAGTGCGAGGATTACAATGCTATTATACAAGCTTATAACCAGTACTGCTATGAGGAAACTTATGTTAAAACTTAAATTATGAAAAGAAGAGTTGTAATAACAGGTTTGGGTGTTGTCTCACCTAATGGATTAGATTTAACATCGTTTACTGATGCTTTACAAAATGGAGTCTCAGGAGTGAAATTTCAAGATCGATTAAAAGAACTCAACTTTTCTTGCCTTATCGCAGGCCGTCCAGAAATGAAGGATTCTGATGTAGAAGAATTTGAAGCCAAATACAAACTTAGAAAAATAGTGAGCTCAGGCATTTACTATGGTTGCAAAGCAGGTATGGAGGCATGGGAGGACGCTGGACTAGACGTAATTGAGGACAAAAAAGCTGCACCATACTGGGATATGGGTGCCATAATGGGCACAACCATAAATTTTTTAGAATCCTCTCGTTTAGGAATCAACCTTATAGATGAAGGTCACGTTCGTAAAGTAGGCGCAAGTATTCTTTTACAAACAATGGCAAGCGGGGTGAGTGCATACCTTGGTGGGATGATAGGATTAGGGAATCAAATAACAACAAATTCATCTGCATGTTGTACTGGTACTGAAGCTATAATTAATGGCTATAATCGAATAAAAGAAGGAAGAGCAAAAGTCATGTTAACAGGTAGTTGCGACAGTGCTACTCCCTACTCTTGGGGTGCTTTTGACTCTGTCAGATTATTGAATAGGAAATACAACGATAATCCAGAAGGCGGGTCAAGACCAATGAGTGCTAGTCCTGCAGGTATAGTCCCAGGAGGCGGTGCAGGAGTGCTCATTTTAGAGGATCTCGATCATGCTTTAGATAGAAACGCTAGAATATATGCGGAAATATTGTCTGGTGATATAAATTCAGGTGGACAACGAGGTGGAGGTACGATGACAGCAGCAAATTACACTGCAGTGGCCAGATGCTTTAACAAAGCACTTACCGAAAGTGGAATCGATAAAAATGAAATAGATGCTATTTCTGGACATTTAACAGGTACTCGGGGCGATGTAGCCGAGATCAATGCGTGGAGCAAAGTATTGGAAAGAAAAGGAAAAGATTTTCCGCAAATAAATTCACTCAAATCACTAATTGGTCATTGTTTCGCAGCTTCTGGTTCAATAGAATCCGTTGCATGTATACTTCAACTACATCACGGATTTTTGCATGAATCCAAAAACTGCCAAGTGGTACACACTGATATCCTTAACACAATTGATAATAGCTGTATTCCCCATAAATCTAAAAACCTTTCTGACCTAAAAATTATGGCTAAAAGTAGCCTTGGATTTGGTGATGTAAATTCTTGTATAATATTTAAAAAATGGAACTGAAACATTAAAATATGGAAACAATTCAACTAAATAAAACACAAATAAAAAAAACGAAAATTGAAGCTTATGTGAGAAATGTATTTCAACCTTTGCTTGGTACAACTTTTACACAAGATGATTTAACTGGAGATTTAGATCTCAAAGATCAGCTTGGTATTTCTTCTATTGACATTGTTGATATCGTTGCTCAAATAGAAGACTACTATGACATATTAATAGAAGATGAAGAAGTAGAAACTATTTGTTCACTAGATGATATAGTGAACCTCATTTCTCTAAAATTAACAAAATGAATAATTTGATACTTTTTATAGTCACGCTATTGATCATAGGATCTTGCGCTACCCTAGATCGAGAAGTGGGAAATGGAATCGAGCAAGACAAAACCATACAACTCTCTTCGTTCGATGGGATTAGTTATGATCTCTCTGATGAGCTAATCGTAAAGGAAGGAGAACTGTTTGAAGCTAAATTAATCGGTGACTCTAATATTTTAGACAATATAGCACTCGAAATCAGGAATGGTATTTTGTACATCGATTTAGTCCCAGGTAATTATGTCAATATCAATATGAAAGTCGAAGTTACCCTCCAGAATTTAAAACTTGTTGAGAATACTGGTTCAGGAGATATTGTCATTGAGCGCAGAGCCGATGATAATGATGATTTATTATTGATCACTGATGGATCTGGAAATATTGAAGTTAAACCACAACTACTTTTAAAAGAAATAAGTGTGAAGGTTGACGGAAGTGGTAGCGTCTCTTTTGATGGTCAAACAAGTGCATCTAAATTTGACATCTATACTGATGGTTCAGGAGACATAAATGCCTATTCCTTATCAACACAATTTTGTGACATGTTAACTGACGGATCTGGAGAGGTACGTCTTACCGTATCGGAAGAATTGGTCGGTACTATTACTGGATCTGGAAATACTTATTATAAAGGTACTCCACAAATTCGAATAGTTTCTGATGGTTCTGGAAGATTAATCAATAAAAATTAATCGTATGAAAAAGATCATTACTACAATTTGTCTATCGACTATTTTATTTTCAGCAATAGCTCAGAATATATCAGGAACTATCACAGAATCCAACGATACTCCAGTCGAATTTATAAATATTGTCCTACTAGATTTAGATGGCGAGATGTTGACCTATTCAATATCTGATGAATTGGGACAATTTAATCTTTCCCGACCTGTTGATGTACAATCCATCTTGAGAATTTCTGGCATCGGATATGAGGACGTCGTGGACACAATTGCAGTCTCTAGTGCGTATCTAAACTTAAATATTGTTCTTGAACAGAGTTCTTACATGATGAACGAAGTGACCATAAAAGCTAAAAAGCCAGACATCATTCGTAAAGGTGGAAAAACCATAGTGTCTCTCGAAAATACAGTCCTCGCTGGAGAAACGGTTTCAAGTCTGATGAGAAAGGTGCCAGGAGTAATTTCACAACGCAGCGGAATTAAAGTGGGGATAAATCCTGCAACTATCTTAATCAACGGTAGGTCTACGAGGTATATGGATATGCAGTCGATATTGCAAGATTTCCCAGTGGAAAATATTCTAAGAATAGAAATTCTTCAACAAGCAGATGCCTCTTTTGAAGCAAGTGGAACAGGTCCGATTATTAATCTTATTTTAAAAAGAAATAAATTAAAAGGGACTAAAGGCGCAGTTTCATCATCAATAGGTGAAGACAATGGTACGGAATATTCTTCCAGTCTTTATTTATACACATACAAAAATGCATTAAATTTTGAAGTGGTTCTTGGTCATTCTCAATATTCTTATATTGAAAATATTGACATCTTTAGAAATATCGCAGAAACGAAATACACACAACTTAATGCAGATCCTAATACTCCTGTCAGAACCAGTGCGAGGACTGGACTAGACTGGTATGTCAATGACTTTCATAGTGTAGGTGTCTCCATGAGTGCCGTTACAAAAGATAATTTGTACACCGCTAATAATCGCATTACCATCGATCAACAAAATCGCAGTGAACGTTTATTTACTTATAGAGACACTGAAAGCAATATTGATTTTTTTAGTATCAATCCCTACTATGAATGGAGATGGAATCCTGATACAGATGAATTTGCTAAAATCAATGCCAGGTATTTAAATTATCGCAGCATTCAAAACTATGACTTTAGGAATACTGATGTCTCAACTACCACTAACTATGCAAATCAAAATATAGATCAAAATGGCAATACCAATGCGGTTAATGTTTCAATGGATGTCAAAAAATATTTAGATAATGATGAAAAAAATACAATCTCTTTTGGATATCGCTATGATCGATATAACAGAGACAATGATTTAAAGACTTTTGAAGAAAATAGCGAAAATTTATTTTTCCCAATTCTAAATCAAACTGACAATTTCATCATAAACGAGGACATACATGCGGCATATGGGCAATACAGTATAACCTTGAATAAATTAGATTTAACTGCAGGTTTGAGATGGGAGCATAGTGATACAAGAGGATTTTCCACAGCACTAGATTCAACCAATACTCAATTCATTAGTAAATTGTTTCCAAGTGCTTCAGTGAGTTATAAAATTGGTGAACAATTCGCGATTAACAGTAATTACTCCTATAGAATCCAGCGGCCTAACTATAGTAGTCTTAACCCATTTTCATTCAATGTCGATCCATTAAGTAGAGATTCTGGTAATCCCAGGTTATTTCCAGAGTTTGCACATAACAGCAGTTTTAGCGTGCTTTACAACAATCAGTCTGCTTTTCAAGTAACCTATATCAATCGGTCCGACAACTTGTTTCAAGCTATATTTCAAAATGATGAAACCGGTGAGATTTCTCGACAATACATCAACATTGATAAAAATGAATCATTAGCTTTTCAAGTGGGTGTGCCATTGTTCATGATTCCAGGAGTCCAAGGTGGTGGTGCATTCATAGTTAATTACCAAAATATTGAATCTGATAGGGCAGAATTTCAATATAATAATGACAAGTGGAGTTGGATGTGGTCTCACCAGATTTCATTCGATTTACCTTGGAACATTGAATTCAGTAATTACTTTTATTATGGAACAGGACAACTTGAGGATGTATTGGAATTAGATTGGATTGCGAATACAGGCATCAGTTTAAAAAGGTCTTTTCTCGAAAATAATGCATTAACGGCTACTTTTTCTTGGGATGACATCATTCAAAGGAAAAATGTTCTGACTGTAGCAGATAATTCCATTAATGGCTCAATCGAATCTTACGATACTTTCGGGTATTGGAGAATTGCTTTGAGGTATAAATTTGGACAAAAACCACTTAATAAAAAACAAAGAAAGTCACTTAGAGATAGTGGTGCCGAACGCTTGAAATAAGTTTTCATTTTCATGGACTATTCAGCATAAGTACATAACAAAAGAAGTTAACTAAAAGAACAGGTCATCAAGGACTAATGCTATTATAGTCATCATATTACCATCAATAAGGTATATCATGGAATTAGAGATGACCTAATATGTTGTGCCGTATCTGAATTGGTCCTTGTTGAAGAAAAACTAATTTTTAATCTTTCATCAAATATGAAAATATGGATGTTTAATTAGTCTGTTTATGGTCTTAGTAGAAATGAAGGAAATATTACATACTTATCTCTTCATTGAAGAAGGCTTTATACTTGTTTTAAAATTACAGATATCTACATTAGTGTCAACCAAAACCTTTAATTATACTTCCAAAATCAATCATAAATCAAAAGAAAAATTAATTTCATTGTATTGGTTTGACGCTATATGCAGAACTTACTTAAAACTCTTAGTCAGCAGCTCTGGATTATATTCCTAATTGAGCTAGATCCTATAATTATTACTGATAGCTTAATAGGGATAATTCAACTATTGGGTATGTCAACTTTATGAGAACATAAATATTAGGATAATTTTTACTAACTATCTCTAATAGAAAAAATACCCATTCGATGTCAATTCGAATAGGTCCATTTTTAAATGCTATAGTTAGTCAAACTGTGCATAAAACGCCATCTAAATAATACATAAATCAAGTTCTTTAAAATGACCAAAGCGCTCAAATATTGTTTGTTCTTTCAGATTGTATATAGAACTTATGAATTATTTGTATCGACATCTGAATACAATTACAGCAAATTTGAAATCAAGACTAATTTTACTTCAGTGTATACCTAATATTGGTGTATGAGAAACAAAGATTTAGCTATACACATTTTCACAATAAATTATATAGTGGTGGTATGGCACAAATTGACACAAATCTCAGAGTACATAAAAAGCTTATCATATTGTATTATTAATACCAATCACGAGATACAATGTGATTCCTTCAATAATGAAAATAGTATTAAATATGCAATGTAATAAAACCAATTCAATAGCAATAAAAAAAATACTTGATATAGATGAATTAAGTCTAGCTCATACTGCTAAGATTCAAGGAGGAGTATCGAATGACAAATGTAGTAAATGCAAATTTAAATGTAATGTAAAACAAGTAATAGAAAACACTGAAATAAATTTCAAGATTAATTAATTTTTTAAAATATAGAGATTGAAGGCAAAAATTTAATTATAGAATACGTGAGTCGAAAATTCAAGCCCTTTAGAAGCCGATGAAATTCATTGAGGTGGTGATACAGAGAAGTGAAGACGAGCCAGAGAATCAAGAAATTTATGTACAAGTCTATACAAAATTTAAAAAAGGAAAAATAAACTTAAATTAAAACTGAAAACATGGAGATTAAAAGAAAAAATTTAGCCAAAAAATTTCTAGGTCTTGAAGAATTAAGCCCATTAGAGACAGGTGAAATTCTTGGAGGCACAGATAAGAAAAAGAAAAAAGAGCAACAACAACAGAAAGGGGATAGCGAGGAGCTGCCAGAGCCTGATAGTGGAATTTATGTATAATCACATAAATATATGAAAATATGATCGCAAATTAAATTGTTCATAAACTAAAATCAAAATATGAAAATCAAAAATATTATATCACCAAAAGAAATCTTAGGTCTTGACGAATTGAGTTCAATGGAATCTGGAAAAATTCAGGGTGGTCGTAACAAAGAAAAATGCAAGGAAAAAAATAATTGTCAAGATGTTGAACCTGATATTGATATTGATCAACCATAAGTTTAATGTGGAAAATTTTTAATCTAAAGAAATCTTAGGCCTTAAAGAATCGAGTATAAAGGAATCATGTTGGCCGCAATATATTGAACCCATATAGGTAATTCAAAATATTTAAAATGAAAAATAATAAACTTTCAAAAGAATGGTGGTTAGGTTTCTTGAAGAGGAACAAGAACTTCACTAATACTTGTACGATTCATGATGCTTTTGTAGAGCAAGATGTTGATCATCTCACAATGGGAGTTCAGGAAGTCTTATATGAAAGAATTAATTCTGGTGTTTTTAGTAATGGCTTTCGACTTTATTCAGAAGGTTCTCAACTAAAAACTAAAGAAACGACCAAATTGTTTACTGACAATAAACCAAATGAGGATGAGGATATAATTTCCTACTGCGAACGATTGTTTGATGAAAAGTTTGGGATCATTATGAATTATAACGAAACCTACTCTGACAAACTAGCTGTTCGTGTCAATGAAATGATCACTCCTTTATTTGAGCTAATTGGTACGCCGCCTCTCGGATTTGAAATTACTGTTTTCGTTGGTAATTATGGTTGGACTCCTCTAGGCATTCATACGGATGGTGTAGGTGAGAATGTAATCCACTTTCATTTAGGTCCTGGAAATAAAACAATGTATACGTGGGATAAAGAAACTTATGAAAAATTAGCAGGCAAAAATGTGTACAATAATAAGAACGTTGAACCACTTTTAGAACATGCGAATAAATGGGAGTTTGGGCCTGGGGATGTCTACTATATGCCGTGGTTTGAAAACCATATTGGATACTCAAGAGACTTATCTATAGGTGTTACACTTTGGTTTAGAAACTGTTCTAATCAAAAATATGCATCTGAACTATTGCGCATATTCCGTAACCAATTCATGAGTAAAGACAAGCGAATTATTCCATGTCAAATCGATTACCTAAATAATAATAGCACTTTTGATATTTTCGAGAGTATGGTATCTAAGTATATCCCTAAAAAGGATCCTACACTAAAAGATTTTTTACATGAAATATATTCTGACTTTAAATATTGTATAGCCAGTAATGGAGGCTGGAGATATCCACCTGCAATTAAGGGTAAAGACAAAAGAACAGAGGAAGATGAAACGGAGAGATATGAAAATTCTATAATATCCATAGTAAAGCCTTTCAAAATTTTGCATAGAGTTATCGATGACAAAAACTTACTAATCTATATTCGGGGGTCTAAACTGAAACTCAAATATTTCCTAGACTTAATAGAATTAATTGAGCTCCTTAATACAGGCCAAGAAGTAAATGTCCAAGACTTTATTCTAAAAAGTGATTTATCTAATGATGTTATATGTTACTTCATAGGAATTTTGGAAAAAAATATGGGTATTAAAGTAGTACATAAAGAATTAGTGTTCGCATAATATTCTTGAATAGTTAAAAATGATACTGAAACATTAAAATATGGAAACAATTCAATTAAATAAAACACAAATTGAAAAAGGGAAAATTGATAATTACGTCAGAAATGTATTTCAACCTTTGCTTGGTACAACATTCACTCAAGATGATTTATCTGGAGATTTAGATCTCAAAGATCAGCTTGGTATTTCTTCTATTGACATTGTTGATATAGTCGCCCAAATAGAAGACTACTATGACATATTAATAGAAGACGAAGAAGTAGAAACTATTTGTTCACTAGATGATATAGTGAACCTCATTACTCTAAAATTAATTACCTGAATAGTCTATTACTTTTTATAGTCACATATTGATCATCTGATCTTTGCTATCCTAGAACAAGAAGTTAGTAATGTAATCGAGCAAGACAAAACCACACAACTGAAACCGATCATCGGGATAAATTATGATCTCTCAGAAGACCTAATCGTAAAGAGAAGAATAAAAAAAAATTAAGTTATATTAATCGGTGACTCAAATATCTTAGATAATGTATCACTTGAAATCAGGAACGGTATTCTACACTTCGATTTAGTCTCAGGCAATTATGTCTGTTTAGTTTGAAAGTTGACGTTACACCTGAGCATTTATACCTTGTTAAAAATACTGGCTATAGAGCTATTGTCAAATTATATTATCTCTCACCTAACACTAAAAAGTAAAACTACTTCGTTGAGTTTTATCTTTAAGCAATACGACTACTTATATATTTGATCTGCCCATTGTGATTTGACTCGTGTTCGACGACATGAAACCATTTACAATAATTATTAGTCGGTCCCCAGAACCATTCTTCGTCTACAGATAGCAGCCATTCATCATCCCGCTTTGCTAATTCTTGTAAAGAATGTGCTCTGACCTCTTCCAACTTATCTAGATAATAGTCTAAAGGATTCCCTTTAATCATCTGTCTGCCTCGCTCACCCAACTCCATCGGCGTATCCCATTCTGCTGATGTCTTAGCATCCCAAGACCCCCAAGTCATTTCCTCTAACGTATTGAGTTGATAATATTTCTCAGTTGCAGCCAAATGCAAAAGCATTGCTCCTATAGAATTAGAGTTTTCATCATGGATATAATCCAAGTCTTTAATAGACATACCATTTACAGAATTAAGGATAGGACCACGCATCCAATTCATCATAGAGACTAATGTTCCAACTTGAGGAGTATATCCTTTCTTGGGACCTATCTCATTTTGATTATCTGATGTTTGTCTTAGTTGCTTAGCTTGAATTGGTTGTGCTACTGCGATCAATCCAGTTGTTCCAATTGCTACAGAAGCTCCTTTATTAAAAAAGGATCTCCTGTTGATAGTGTCATGTTTCATGTATTGTGTTTATTACATAACGCATTTTAATGCTAATACTGTAAAATCTGTAAACATTATTTATAACATCCTTACATTCAACTAATTACAATAACTATTAAGTCCAATTATGCATATATCGAAACACCTCCATTCCTGATTTTATAATTTACAACACCTGTCTTCATACTATAATTCTCTGCTTTAAAATTAGTTAGCATCCTTTCCGTACATTGACTAATTATCACATTGCACAACATCTATCCACCCTGAATCTGTAAGCACATTTAATTGAGCACTAACGGAAACATTCAATACGACTCCTGATTCTACATCAAGTGTATAAATTGACGCTTCGTAATTTTCTGGTATATGGACAATAGCTGAATCCCTATTACTATAATATTGCGGTAATATGCGAACAGATTCACTTTTTAATGGAACATGTCGAAGTGACCAATTATCGTATCGGTGACATGCAGCGTCTCCGACGGAGGAGGATATGCTGTCATCGTCACTTGTGTGTGCCCAGCATGGGCAGCTACCCTGAAAGGTAGCTATATATTCTAGAGGGTGCAAGTCCCTTATATGCCAGTTTGACGACTGGAAGTATTAGTAAGCTGCAAGGGCGTCTGGGGTGACCCAT
>Ga0209187_1000894_pt1 | contig 41596 bp, 45 predicted proteins | sample BantaG_FD_187430 | JGI IMG/M metagenome (GOLD analysis project Ga0209187, IMG submission 187430) | Marine algal microbial communities from Bantry Bay, Ireland - BantryBay_4 metaG (SPAdes) (version 2) | ecosystem: Host-associated > Algae > Red algae > Unclassified | place: Bantry Bay, Ireland...
ATGTTGGGTAGGACAAGACCTGATGATAGCCCGCTATATGTAACTTGGGTTTGAGTGTTGCTTAGTCTTTGGCAGGATATAAACACTGAACCTCCGCTCGGTGGTGGGGGTGGTGGTGGGGGTGGTGGTGGCGGTGGTGTTACTCCTGGTGGTGGCGGTGGCGGTGGCGGTGGTGGCGGTGGCGGTGGTGGCGGTGGCGGTGGCGGATTACTACCTGTAACATTAAAACAATAATCTTGGGAAGCAAATTGTCTTGCATCATAAGTGACCCCGTCAGTTGGCTGAAGTACAGCATCTATTCTAATACAGTAATTACCAGATACATTAGGTACCGTATGACTTGAACAAAACGGATGAGAACTACTACCCCTGTTTAAAGTGGCGGCCTTGGAGCATAAAGTACTACCCCCTGCCGTTACATTAGCAGATACAACAGCCATGGGGCGAAAACTAGAGCTACAGTAGTGCAAGGATACCGTAAGGCTTATGTTGCTACCCGCTGATACGGTACTGTTGGCTTGAGGGCTTGTTAGTAAAGGTGTTACTGAATAACTATTAGACCCACCGGCTCCTGGACACGCTCCTGACTGGTGACTAGCATCAACCTTGTTGTCTTGGCTAAATATTACAATGCCAGCAAAAAATATAGCTACAAATACTATGTATTTAAAATATTTCATGGCAACACCCCACCATTGTCCTCTAATACTGGCCTCACATAGGTATTATGTGCATCTTCTATTGCGGAGGCATCTTGAATAGCGTAGAAGCCATAGAATATATTCAAGTAGTATATGCACTGTAAGTTTTCGTTATCAATACAATTCTTCAGTAAATTATCATACTGTTCTTGAGCTTGTTCATCTGTAAAATCACCATGGTGATAATTAGCTTCTATATCAACAGCGATGGCCTCATGGTCCAGCAACCCATCTGTGATGTATTCACTAAAAGCGTTTGGAGTAGAAAGATCTATTGGCTCTGGGTTGACTACAGCTGCAACATCATCCTTTGTTACCACATCTGCTGTATCGTTTCCGCTTCTGTTATCGTCTTGCGCTCCAGAAGAGTCGTCTCTTCCAGAAATGATTATAAAAAGTAGGAGAATTAGACTCATCAATAACATAATCACAACAAACCACCAATGATGACGTTTGTAATTTAGTTGTTCTTTTTTATCTGTACTATTATTCACAGTGAAATAATGACGGCATCTCTTTAAGAATTACCACTCCTTTCTTATCTGAGTAATATTCTATTGTATTTATGCTTAAATTTAAAGTAGAATATTCTCCAAAGATGCTTATCGAAAAAACACGATTACTAAAAGCTGCTCGGTTCTTGAGCGCTTTTGTGCTGTTGCTAGGTATAAGTTGTTACGTTTTTAAAGTAGCCGAAGCACAGGCTCACGATGGCCAAGAGCATAGCGTAGAAATAATTATGCATGACAGCTATTATGAGCCGAAGGATATAGATATCACGACTGGCACAAAAGTAATCTTTATAAACGCTGGCGAGGATAAACATTGGCCTGCTAGTGATATCCACCCCACTCACGAAATATTATCAGAATTTGATTCTTTAGAAGGGATAGATCCTGGGACTGAATACTCCTACACGTTCAACGAGCCAGGTCTATGGAGGTATCATGATCACCTAGTGCCTGATATCGTGGGTAAAATTACAGTAACAGGTGAATCGAAAGTTAAACAAAACAGAAAAAGTTGGTGTCTGTGTGTTTTATCTAGAATAACAGACCAATTTCGATCAGAAGAAAATGGGTCATTAGCTGCAATATCTGAGTCTGAAAATCTCAATAACAATACTGAGTCAATACCAAGCTACATAAAACAATATGGCATTAATAGCGCAATCGAAAATGTGAGATTAAATTCTGAAAACGACAGCGATTGTCATAACATAGCCCATGAAATAGGACGTGAGGCATACAATATAACTGGATCGGAAGTCTTTAAGGCCCATGTGCCGCAGTGTTTATCGGGTGCAATTCATGGAGCAACCGAAGGATTCTTTGCCAAGAACGGCACCAACAACTTAAAGGAGGACGTAAACGTAGTCTGTGCCAATGAGGTAAATAGTTTTTTTAGTCACCAGTGTTTACATGGTATTGGTCATGGCTTGATGGCTTGGACAGCTTACGACATACATGAAGCCCTGGAATTGTGCGACTTATTAGAGGAAGGCTTATACTCATGCTACTCAGGAGTTTTTATGGAGAATGTTGTTGGGGGCTTAACTGGTCTTACTGGCCACAAAACCAACTACTTATCCGATGACTTGCACATGCCCTGCAACGTTGTGGATCAACAATATGTATACGCTTGTTATGGCTATCAGTCTACCAGAATGACTCAGCTGATTGGCAATGATTTTGCGACAATTGCTAGCGAATGTTTATCAATTGAAGAACATAGGAGCGCATGTTTTCACAGCATGGGACGAGATGTACACTTTATTCACTCCAACAATAATGAATCGAAGAAAATTGAAATAGGTTGCTCTGACCATGACGGAGAACCTGAAATGACTATTTCCTGTATCGATGGCGCGGCTGCGATGACAATGTGGACCTATGAAGATTCGTTTAATGGTATTGAGCTTTGTAGCTTAATGCAAAGCCAGACTAACAAAGACTCGTGTTTCAGTTCTATCACTAGCCGTATTAGTGATGTTTCTAGTAGTACAGCAGACTCTACAGTTTTCTGCAACACAATGCCAAACGAATACAAAGAAAAATGCTTAGACTTGTTATGAGTGTGTATAGAAAAATATGGTACTTATTTGCCATCGCCACAATAGTCTTTGGGGTAATCTTTGTCCTAAATCAAAAATCTTCTATGGAGATGGTTTGTGCGCATAGCCAAAGTGATGGAATAGTTGTACATATTAGCGAAGAAGGTTTTGATCCTAAGTCTATAGACATCACAACCGGCACGAAAGTAATCTTTGAAAATGTTGGATTTAGTGATGTGTGGCCTGCGTCAGACGACCACCCTACTCACGAAAATTATTCCGACTTAGATCCCCGAAAGCCTCTGATTCCGGGCCAAAGTTGGGGGTTTGAGTTTACAGAAAAGGGCGAATACGGGATGCATGACCACTTGTTTCCTAGCAACCTATCATTAATAAATGTTACAGGTGAAAGTGTCGATAAGTCCTGCCATAGCCAGCTAGATAAAGAGCAAAATTTATCTAATAACCTACTGACACAATACAGCCCACCGACAATGCCAGAAATAGATGCTAAAGAAATGGTAGAAAATATAGAGAGCGCTTGCCAGACCCAAGACAACAACTGTGTTGAAGAAAAGATAAAAATAGCTATTGAAGAAAGCGGGCCTAGTAATGTGCTGAGTGTATATACTAACTTAACGGATTCTGGTTTTATAACTATAGAGGGTGATGGCCACCAGTTTGCTCATCGCGTTGGACGACATACAGCCTTAACTTTTGGAGTTAACTATGAAGCCTTTGATAGCTGCTCTACAGAATATAATTATGGCTGTCAGCATGGATATTTTGAATGGGTCCTGGGCCGCACTCAAACCAGCAACGAGGCAATGACTCTAATTTGTGAAAGTATCTCAGACGATAAGCCTGCTAGAGCAAAATTTTATTGTTACCATGGTGCTGGACACGGAGTAATGATGTCTCAGGCAAACGATATTTATGCCTCACTAGAAATCTGTGATTCTTTAGAGTACTTCCTAGCTCAAGAAGGTTGTTGGCAGGGGGCTTTTATGGAAAATCTAAATGCAGCCTTCAGGGGCGAAGCCCGAGACAATGTGTTTAGCGAAACAGATCACCTAGCACCCTGCAATCAATTGCAGGATAAATACCAATATCAGTGTTATCAACACCAAGGACCTTGGCTAGTTGATAGTATAGGCCTAAGTATTGCCGATTCTGCAGATACCTGCATAAAGGCATCTATAGAGTCTTCGGTGGAATCATGTTTGATTAGCCTAGGGCAGATGGCCAGTAACGTTTCTAGGATGGAAAGTATTTTACAAGAACAATATTCTGAAGATATAGGCCAAAATGTTGTCAAGATATGTGATTTTTTTCCAGTCATTCATAAAGGTGTTTGTTATAAAGCTGCGATAGCAAACCTATCCAATTTTGATCAGCTCAATACCGCCAACAGTCAGGTTGTATGCAACGCTATTAAGCAGGAATATAGGAGCGATTGCTATGTGCAAATAATTGCTGGTTTAAAAGATAATGCCGCCAACGAAGATGAATTTAAAGCTATCTGTCTCACAATTGTTCATGATTGGCAACACTTATGCAGCTCAGCCAACGATCTATAAATTAATCAATATATCTGGTGCTGAAATCTTCTAGGGATTCGATGAGATTTAGTGAGTATTGCGGATCCAGGTCTGCATCAATATAGCTCTCTCTTAGGTCACGTAAGCAAGTGATACTACCCTCTAGGTAACACTGGTCAGCAAGCGCATTAAGCGCTTCTTCACGCGATTCAGTCGTTACGGCATCACTGCCTGCGATTGTCTCCAATTCTTTCTTGGCTAAAGTCTTGTCCTCTGCAGTACCTGAAAAATATGCGTCTTGAGAGTTGTCTAGAATTGATTGGACTTCTGTGTCATCTACCTGAACAGCGGGAGTTTCCTCTGCCTCCGGTTTGTCTTCGTCATCAAAAGCTACGACAATGCCGGCGATAACAAATAAAACTAATGCAGCCAAAGCTAGTACTGCTAATATCGATCTGTGTTTATGAGTTTTTACCATGTGCCCTCCTCTAATGAACTATATTTAGCATAAGTATAATAAAGATAAGTGGCTTGTGCAAGTAAGGATCGCATCTGACCTTAAACCAACTTAGTTTAAGAACAGGTGTGATCCAAGACATTGAGTCTTGAATCTGCCGCGACGAATACAAACATGTGTACTCGTCGCCGAAAGTCATCCCAGGAAGTCGATTTTGACTCGCTGAGTTGTGGTCTCGGCCTTCTTGACCGGAGGAACACCGATCAAAAGAGTGCCGTCTGCCAAGCAGGGTTTGCCGTCGCAGATGAAGACGCCGATGGGAAGGACCGCCGGAGCCTGCTGCAGAGGTTGCAACAGTGGGGTCACGAAGTTCGATATCTGTGGGTTTGGAGCGTTGCAACCAAATCCATACAGACCGCACTCCGGGATCAACTTGAAGTTGTCAATCTCGGGGTACTCGTAACGAACCGCCGGTAGTACCACCATCGAATGATCTGTGCCCTTGTAGTAGCAGAAGTTGCCAACTTGGGAGTCGACAAACTCCTGGTAGCCAACAGGGCACTGGCCATCAGTTACGCCGACAATACAGAGCTCTGCACCGGTTGCGGTGTTGATTGCCATCTGGCCTTCAACATTGCTCTCGCTGCAGGTCCCTGCTCGGAACTGAATCTCGATGCTTTCGGTGCCATTTTGCAACACCTCAACAACAGCTTCAGACGCGTGCGCCACCGGTACCTCTTGGCAAGCAAGAGATGCCAGCAGAAACACAACGATGGTAGCAATAAGCGCCGCAAAGCGCCGGGAATTCTTCATGAGATTTTCCTCCTCATGATGTATGCCCGGTTGCCCGGGGCTTTGGGTGAATGATTAACTCGATTGCTCAAGTTAGTTTAACCAGACCGCTAGAGAATTAACGATCTAAGTAAACCAACCTGAGACTAAAAACTCAATGTCTTGTTAAATAACAGTAGTAAATCTAGTAACTGTAGGTCTTGAAAACTCACAATTAGTTAACGACTATCTACGATTAATATATCTTATCATGTATCTACATAAATTGCAATACTTTTATTGGGGTGGTTGGTTGCATTGACCTAATTCATGAAGTTGTAAACTCGATCTGCTAAATCAGCGTATTGGTGATATGCGCCCCACCTACTTAACACGGTGATAACATACGTCCCATTTGTGGAATAGACTATACCAACATCATGCAAGTAACCATCAAAAAAGCCAACCTTGTTGGCAACAACTGACCCATTAGACCCTGCCGGCAATCCACTGCGGTATATTTGTCTTTGCATTAAGTCTAGCAAGTAGTTTGTGCTACTGCTTGATAAGAGTTGTCCGTTATTGAGTTTTATCAAGAAATTTGCTTCGTCTGCTGGAGTGGTAGTCTTACTGCCGCCATTTTGATTATTGATATTAGTGCTAGTAAAGCCAACACTCTGAATATGAGAGGTGATGGCGGCCCAGCCAAACTTGTTCTGCAATTCGATCGCGCAAACATTGGTAGAAATAGTTATCATCTGCACTAAACACTCATCAACAGTCCAGCCAGCTCGACCGCTTGGATCGTCAAACTCCAGATTGCCATTATCTATCTCGTTTAGCACATAATAAGCTATAAACATTTTGTAGGTTGATGCCGTTACATAAGATTTATTGGCGTTAATGTAAGCATAATATCCCGACCCGCCTATCTGACTAATAACAACACCGTAGTCCCCAGGATAGTCTTTATCCCAATCTTGTAACAGCTTCTGTAACCCAGCGTTACTAGCTGAATAACTACTATTGTAGACAACTTTTGGATCAATCGTTATGAATGGCAAATCAACTGTCTGGGCTACACCCGCCGACTGCTCTATGGCGCTTATTATTGCGTTGGCCGATTGATCAATATCTAAAACTTCTGCGCGATCCCCTTCATCTCTTGATGTTTCGACACCGTCTACCACTGTAACCACTGTATTTACTGGCGTCTCATCAACTACAGCCGCAACATTCTGTAAATAAGCATTAACTGCCCCGTAGTCTAGCTGAGCAGTTAATTTACCTTCTTCATTCTCTGAGGCAAATACCCAAGCAGCCTTCTCTGAGCTAGTTGGAGTAGATATGTAGTCTTTAGCCTTTACAGTCACAGAAGTATCGATCATTGCAGTTAAGTCATTTGCCACAACTTGAGCTTCGCTGGTTGTTACTCTAGGCACTATTAAAATAGACTGTAAATCAACTGTCTGCGAGTTAAGGCTTAGTTGTGAAATAATGTTCTGCCTTATACCTTCGATGTTGTACTCCGAACCATCAACAGACTCTTTAATCGTTACAATTCCGCTGTCACTTATTAAAACCTCGGCATCAGCTGGCTCTTCACCAAATTCTTCTACTAGTTCTTTAAAAACATCTTCAAACTTTTCATCATCAACAATAAAGACTGGGTCAGAGTTGTTATTGCTAAACATACTCCACCACGAGAATACTGGCATATACCACTGTTCTTTGTGTTCTAAAGCTACTCGACTCATCAAATCTGTGTCCAATCTCATCCCTAAATCAGCAAAGGTTAGTTCTCTTGCCTCCTCCTCAGCTTTTACCTCTACAATTAATTGGTCTTGGATACTTGAGAGTTTGTCTTTAATCTCCTGATCGTTTAGTCCGGCAACCGAGATATTAGATATCTTGGCAAAAGGCAGCGCGCTAGATCGAGGATATAGTAGAAACACTATATTAAATAAAACTACCAAAGCCAAAATAGCCCAAGTAGTTTTCTTGAGCCAGACTGGTGTCTTCCACTTATCTAAGTGAAAGAATTGTAGCGGATGATGCATCAATACATCGAAGTTGTGTTTCATTTTTGTTTTTATCCCATGGAATTTTTAACAAATTCTGTCTACTCGCAATTAACATTAGCTTAACAGAAGTGATATATTACTTCAAGCCCGGCTGCTTCACCGCAAGATCCAGTACTTCTTTAAGTGCCTCAAGATCCAAATATTCTAGCTTTTTAAAACGAATACAAGATTTACCCACGTTGACTTTACCTAAACAATCTTTGTACTTTTCAGCCACATATTCTTTGCCGTCCAGAGCACAAACGTAGATACTCATGTAGTTCTTCTGACTAGCCATTGCTACCACCGGCCAATCAACTTCTTCTTTCTTGTAGTTAACATACTTAAATTTGCCATAGCCCAACATATTGTATGCAAAAAATGGTTTTAATTCGGGAGCCTGTTTTTGAATAAATTTATGTAAAAACTCTATCGCTTCTTTATGATCTTCTGGCACAGCTGCAAGATATTCTTTAACATTTTTTGGTTTTACGTCTTTAAACATATTCATATCCCTATTCTACCAGAAGTGTTAAAATATCTTTAATGAGTTTATCAATAGGAATAGTCGGCCTGCCAAATGTAGGTAAATCAACACTGTTTAATGCATTAACTAAAAATAATGTTTTAGCGGCTAATTACCCATTCGCTACGATTGAGCCTAACACCGGTATTGTGCCGGTCCCCGATCCTCGCCTTGATCAGCTAGCTAAAATATTTAAGCCAGAAAAAGTTATTCCAGCAACAGTCACTTTCGTCGATATCGCTGGCCTAGTAGCTGGTGCACATAAGGGCGAAGGTATGGGTAACGCCTTCTTGAGTAATATCCGCGAAACTGACGCGATCGCCCAAGTCGTGCGAGCTTTTCATAACGATGATATCCAGCATGTGGCTAATAAAATTGATCCAAGTGATGACATTAGCGTTATCAACACTGAACTAATTTTAGCCGACCTGCAATCTGTCGAAAATCAAATGCCAAAACTAGAAAAAGAAGCGCGCTTAGACAAAACTAGGCAAAAAGCCTTAGGTCTTCTTATTAAAGCCAGCGAAACTCTTAACAAAGATGAGTTACTTGCCAACCACCCTGACGTCGAAGACATGCGTACAGAGCTAAAGTACTTAAACATAATGACCCTTAAGCCATTTCTCTACGTATTTAATGTTGATGAAGAAACAATCGCTGACGAAGCTAAACAAGCTGCCTTGAGAGCTATTGCCCCTACAGACAATGTTGTGTTTGTTTCCGCAGCATTAGAAGCTGAGCTGTCCGAACTGGACGATAGTGACGCCAAAGAACTGATGGATGAATACGGTCTAAAAGAATCTGGCTTAGAGCGATTAAGCAAAGTTGGCTACAACACGCTAAAGCTACAAAGCTATCTAACGGCGGGCGAAAAAGAGGTTCGCGCTTGGACTATCAAATCAGGCTTTACCGCCCCACAAGCCGCCGGAGTGATACATGGTGATTTTGAACGTGGCTTTATTATGGCAGATATTGTTTCATACCCCGACCTTGTAGCTGCCGGCTCTTGGGCCGCCTCGCGTGATTCTGGCAAGTTGCGCATGGAAGGCAAAGACTACATCATGCAGCCCGACGACGTTGTAGAATTCAAATTTAACATCTAATAATTCTGTGTATAATTACAAGCAATGAGCAGACTAAGAGTCATATCCTGGAATCTATTAAACGATATTCATGCCAGCAAACATGGCTCTCAAGAAGATCGTTTTAAATACATTGCCGATACAATAAAAAATCAAGTGGTTGATTATCCTGTAGCGATCTTTATGTTTGAAGTTACCGACCCCAACCGCTTTAAACAGCTCGCTAAGGAGCTAGGTTTTAAGTATTATGATTCCGTAAAATATTCTGATGACTGGAACGGCTTTGTCGCCAGTCATAAACCTAAAAACTTTAAGACAATTCACCATGATGGCTCAAAATTAAAATACAATAAAGATAAGTCCATCATGATAGATTTAAAAGGTGTTAAGATATCCTCAACACATATGCCTCATTATATCCTTGCCGATGAGACTACCAGATATAACTTTTCTAAAGATATAATCAATGCAGACCCCGATATCTGTACTGGCGACTTTAACGCTACCTATATAAATCCGTCTCGGTTGATATTTAAAGCTAAGGGCTATAAGAATGCCTGGCCTACTCAAAAGCCACGAGACACTTTCCCATCACCTAGTTTTAGAGGCAAGAATCTACCCCTGTATCTGCCTAATGCTAGAATAGACGCCCACTATTACAAAGGTGTTTCTCTGGTTAATCATACAGCCAAGAATACACCGTATAGCGACCACCCTATCCTTGTATCAGATTTTGAAATTAAGTCTTAACTAGTCTCAATAAATAAAAACGTTCCAGGTTGCCCTTTGTACCAGCAACCTCACTGTCAGCTTTATCAATAATTATAAAATATTTGCGCGACCATAGCTCAAATTCTTTCAAAATTTCGCGGCGCACCTTATCGTTTTTAACGACACCCTTATTTTTTTGCTTCTCGCCAGCCTCGAACTGTGGCTTGACCATAACAACCAACTGTGCATCTTGAGGAAGCTTACTAACTACACTCGGTAGTATCTCGCGTAAAGAGATAAATGATACATCTGCTACAACTAAATTTACCTTGCTTAGATTGCCGTCAAAATCTCGAATATCAGTCTTCTCATATAAGTCTATGCGCTTATCACCTAATAAGCTCGAGTGTAGCTGATCGGTGCCAACATCAACCGCAATAACCTCTGTAGCACCATTTAGTAATGCGTAATGCGTAAAGCCACCTGTTGAACTGCCAATGTCTAAAACCACTTTATCTTTAAAATCTAGATTGAGTTTTTGCGCAACAGACGCCAGCTTGTTACCAGCACGTGAAACATATCTTTGTTCAATAACCTCAACCTTAGCACCTTGAGTAACGTTTTGATGCGGTTTAACAGCTATGGCACCATCAACTTTAACCTTGCTAAGCTTAATTAAATTAGCGGCCTGCGAGCGTGACTGCACTAGCTGATTTTCAAACATGTACTGGTCTAATCTTTGTCTCATCTACTACTTTTGTCTTTCAACATAAGAACCGTCCCTAGTATCCACGACAATAGTATCGTCATTTTTAATAAAGATTGGTACCTGTACTTTGGCACCTGTTTCCAAGACTGCTTCTTTCAAAACTGTACTTTGAGTATCACCTCTAACCACGTCTGGAGTTTCCGTAACCTGCAAAGGTATTTTCAGTGGTAACTCAATGTTTATTACTCTACCTTCGAAAAGGTGAGCCTTAACAGTATCACTTTCTTTCATGAACTTGTTCGAGTTGCCCAGAATATCTTTACTTACCTCAAACTGGTCATAAGTTTGTTCATCCATAAAAAAGCAAGTCGAATCATCTGAATACAGAAATTGTACTTTTTTAATATTTATCTCGGCTGGTTCAAATTTTTCTTGTCCTTTAAAGGCCTTTGACTGAGAGCTGCCGTCAAGCAAGTTCTTTATCTTAACGTTAACAATCGACCCGCCTCGCCCAACAACCTTCTGGCTGTATTCTGTGACACGATAAGGCACCTCGTCTAATAAAAATACCGTATCCTTTTTTAAGTCTGTAATTCCGTACATATGTTGACTATAGACGATAGACCTTAGACGATTGAATAAGGCAAAGTCTACTCTCCTTTCGATTTATTAGCTCTACGCAGGCCGTAGATTAATTTTCTAGCATTAATTATTTCTTTATTGATAGCATCAAACTCAATCTCTGTAATATAAGAAACATCTTTTGCAATCAATAATTGGGTTTGTAGCTCAGACATTGACCCAGAAGCTATAGAATAGAATTGATCTTTTTCTTTCTGGCTCCAGCGACCAAAACCTTCGGCTATATTGGACGGGACCGAAACTGCTGCTCTAGTCATCTGTGATGATAGACCATACTTTTCTTCGCTGGGGAATGTTGATACAACTTTATATATTTGCAGTACAACTGCATGGCTCTTTTGCCACGCAACAAGATCCGTATAGTCTTGTATCTTTGCTTTGGTCTCTGGCTGCATACTTATCTCCCTGTTCTATAGTCTATCGTCAACTCGTCTATCGTCTTGTCTTAGTTATCCTACGAATGGCAAAAGTGCCATGTGTCGAGATTTCTTGACCGCACTAGCAAGCTGCTTCTGTTGCTTTTCGCTCAAGTTAGTTCTACGACGTGATTCTATGCGGCCATACTGGTCAATGTATCGTTGTAGTGTTTTGTGGTCTTTATAGTCAAACACATTTGGGTGTCGTATGTTTTTCTTTGATCTCTTGTTGTCTCTATCCATATTATATTGTCCTTTCAGAAAAAGAAGTATGGAGCTTGGAGTATGAGGTATAAAACTCGATCATCGAACACTCTTCTCTATTTCTTCGTTTCTCTTATTTCTGTAAATTTACTTTGCTATTAATCGTGGGGCTTTAGGGCTTAATTTTGCATGAGCTTTATACTTAACCTTCTCTACTTCACCCCTCTTCTGATTCGGCTTGCCGAATTAGAACGGTATGTCAGACAGGTCAATCGGCTTCTCTTCTTCGTCTGAGCCACTGTCTTTATTGTCTTCTTTCTTTTCTTCCACTGGAGTCTTGCTTGGCGCTGGGCTACTTGGTGCTGGTGCACCAGAGCCGCTATTGCCACCATCGCTGATAAAGTTAAAGTCTTCTACAACTATCTCTACCTTACTTCGCTTTTGACCTTCCTGCTCCCAAGTACTTTGATTTAGACGGCCACTAACTAATAGCGCCCGACCCTTCTGCATATACTGGGCAATTATTTCACCGGTCTTACCCCAAGCAGTACAGTCAAAATACGACACGTCCTCTTGATTATTGCCATCTCGGTCTTTCCACGTTCTGTTAACTGCAAGACTAAAGCTAGTAACGCTTTGTCCTGACGATGTTGCTCGTGTTTCTGGGTCACGGGTCAAGTTACCCATAACCACTACTTTGTTAAATCCTTTAGCCATTTTGTCCTCCTTCAATTCTATCAATTATAGCACTTGCTACTCGATAGCTACCTTGTTCAGGCGGCATATCGTTAAGCTCAGGTATGTCTCGCTCTAACGCCATTGCTGTGAACTCAACTGCCACAGCGCGCCTACGCTCTTGTTTTCCTGGAAATAGTAAATCCTCCAAACCGGATACTGCAGCATCCATCTCTACGGTACTGAGTGTTCTGTGTATACTTTTCTCCACTATTGCACCTGTTACAATTCTATCAGACGGAACACCAACAGATTTTGCCGTGAATGATTTTTCGTAAGTATTTTGGGACATCATTTACTCCTATTCACTATTGCAGCTGCTATAGAATCTGGTTCACTGCGTGCTATAGCTGCTATGCCAGTCATCATCTGAGTGTGCTCAGCCCTAATCCGGTCTCTATTTATTCTCCAATAATCAGCTTGCTCTTGACCAATCTCTTGGTGTTCATAGCCTGCAGCAATCATCGATTGGTACAGCTCGAATGACATATCTATCCCATTAACATCAATTTTGGAGCCCTCGCGAACCACATCCTCAGCCCACTGGAAATCAGCGGAGCTAATTTCTTCTGTAGCTATGCCACCGAAACCAGTTAGAAATTGGTGTAGGTCTGGGTCGATTGCCGTTCCATTTCTCTCTCTATTCCTTTGTCTACGGCCCATATTAGTCTTCTTTCTTAGAAGCAGCTTTTTTCTTAGGAGCTTCGTCTTCTTTCTTACTTTCCTCTTCTGCTGCTCGTTCAGGTCGCCCCGGAAATACAACTTCTGGTACTGGGTTGGTGATGATATAGCGCATCACTTCCTTGGTAATGTTCAAAGTATTCTCAATTTTACCAACTGAAACAGGTGGTACTTCGATGTTCATTAAGACGTAAACACCAAAATCGTGTTTATTAATCTGGTAAGCAAGTCGCTTCTTGCCCCAAACATCTTTCTTGGCAACTTTACCGCCGTTGTCTTTAATAATGTCTTCGACTTTTTTAAGTGGTTTATCAATATCCATCTCTAGGTCTGGATCGATAATTACCATCAATTCGTATTCTCGCAAAAGAATCTCCTTTCGATTAAAGCAACTTTCGTCGCTTTGCCCCGTAAGCCCATACGTCTCACAAGACAGGTTAATAGTATGCTGATATTACCACTGTTAAGTCAATATTGCAAGCAAGGCTGGGTATGCTTTGTTCATTCCAATGACTCAACATAGTCAACCAAGTGCTGGCCGACCAAGACTGCGTTTGCCGCCGGGTTAACGTCCTCAATAGACCTAACCATGCTAGCCTGACAAACCCATCCGCCAAAGACCGACCTAAGATCCGCCATTGTTTCGCTCTTAACCCCACCGGTAGCTAAATCTCTTTTATTCCAAACTATCCTAGTGTCAGGGTTAATATCAGCAGGTATCTCAGCAACAGAAAGCGGTTCATATAGAATCTTGTCGCTATACTCAATCGGTAGCCTACCTACCGCCAATACAAAATCTGCGCCAATGTCTAAAGCCTGCTCTATCTGATTGTCGCTTTCGTGTATGCCTTTTGCCAAAATTGGCTTATCTGTCATCCGCCTTGCTTTTTGCAATAAATCAAAAGATCCGCCCCACCGCTCGTGTGTGTGGATAGACAACCAGCTCCAATGCTCTGCAGCAAATTCAAACTGTTCGTCCCAAGACTTATCAGAAACATACCCAAACGGTGATTGTGTTTTTACATCGGCTATCAATAGCGATTCACTCATACTAACTTGGGTTGATGGAGCTCTCAACAGTGCTGTCTATTGCACCAAATATACCCTGTTGATCTTCGAGGAATTCCCCCGCACCAGCTTCCCTGAGCACTGTAGTTAACAGTTGCACTGCATACTGGGCAACTCTGTTGCCTATGACAAACGCTTCCTGTTCTGTCATGCCTTGAGCTATAGCAACCCTACCAGCTTCACCAGCGACAGCTGAAACTAGCGTTATATCTCTTTCATCAAAACCTTGTATTTCTACACTCATATACTAACAATGTTACTGCAATCAGCAGAACTATGCAAGCACAAGCATTTTAATAAATCTGCGAAGCATCCATGGCCTTTGACGCCCATAAGCAAAATCCGAATACTAAAAACAAGTAAATACTGTCTTTGAGCTACAAAAAGCAGTTTCTTTGGAAGAAACAACTATCTTTTTATAGAAGTATTTACTTGTTTTTAGTATATCGTGATGTTTGTGCGGGCTGTGTTTTTTGGTTCGTTTTTTGCACAAGCAAAAAATGAACATAGCTATGTCATTGGCAAATGACAAATGATCCGTCGAATCGCTCCGACAAGCCCCATGCGGCCAGCACTAAAGCTCGCTATCATCCCCGGAATCATCGTCACCGCCCTCGCCAAACACATCATCCATAGAACTAACCAGAACTTCGCGTGGTCGCGAGCCATCAGCTGGACCGACAACACCTTGTTCCTCCATCGTTTCTATCAATCTTGCGGCTCGAGCATACCCAACACGCAAGCGGCGCTGTAGTAATGAACTAGAGGCTTTTCCGCCTTCTATCACGCAGCGGACTGCCTCTTCATACATGCTGTCCTGTGCATCATCACCACCCATCGGTGATCCAAACCCAGGGCGATTACCTATTTGTACGGGCTGAGCAATAATCTCGTCGTTATATTCTGGCTGACGCTGAGCACGGATAAAATCAGTAACTTTTTGTGCTTCTGGATCGTCAATAAACGCTGCCTGAATACGTTTAGGCTTAGGGTAGCGTGGCGTAGAAAGCAACATGTCGCCTTTTCCTAACAGCTTCTCTGCCCCCCCGCCATCAATGATGGTTCTTGAGTCAATTTGCGATGTAACAGTAAAGGCTATTCTGGCTGGGATATTAGCCTTAATAAGGCCAGTAATTACATCTACCGAAGGCCTTTGAGTTGCCAGCACCAAGTGGATGCCGACGGCTCGAGCTTTCTGAGCAATACGCACAATCAATGCCTCTACATCTCGTGCAGCTGCCATCATCAAATCAGCTAACTCATCGATCACTACAACTATGTAAGGCATCTCTTCTCCGTCACTTTTCTTGTTGTAACCAACAATGTTACGAGTACCCGCATCGGCCAATACTTTGTAACGTCTCTCCATTTCTGCCACTGCCCACTTTAAGGCTGACAATGTCTGCTCTGGGCTAGTTATAACTGGAGTTAACAAATGAGGAATGTCGTTATAGGGTGTTAGTTCAACCTGCTTTGGATCGACCAAAATTAACCTCAAATCGCTAGGAGTATTTTTGTAAAGCAGGCTCGTCAAAAGTGTGTTTATCATAACTGACTTACCAGAGCCTGTGGCACCAGCGATCAGTAAGTGAGGCATTTCTGCCAAGTCAACTACCGTTGGTTCACCGGCAATGTCCCGACCAATTACAAATGGTAATTCGCCAGACGAAACCTTCCATGCATTCTCTTCTAAAATACTGCGCATCATTACATTGGCACCCTTGCGATTAGGCACTTCGATACCGACGGCTTTCTTGCCCGGAATTGGCGCTTCAATCCTTATGGATTCGGCAGCCAAGTTTAGGGCGATGTTATTTTCTAAAGATGTTATCTTTGTTAGTCGAACCCCGCTACTTGGCTTTAGCTCGTACTGTGTAACTCTTGGACCAATATTGGCACTTTCCATCTCTACTGACACCCCAAAATCACCCAAAGTATCTTGAATGATCTCGGCGTTGCCTTTTACATCACCAGCGTCAGCTTTGTCTTGCTTATTACTTAATAGTTCAAGACTTGGAAATTCCCAATTTGGATCGCTGGCAGTTGTCAAAGCCTCTTGGTCTTCAACTTGTTTCTTCTTAGGTATAACCGCATCGGCTAAACCAGCTTTTACAGGTACCCCTTCACGCATCTTAAAGGCTTTTTTGTTAAATCCTTTGGCCGCTTTCATAGTGGCTTCGTTTTGTTCGTCTTCATCCGCATCAACTTTTTTGTCATCATTCTTGGACGGCTCTTTTGATGACCCACTAGACTTATTAAACCTGCCTAGTAGTGGGTGCAGAAATTGCTTAACTGTTACATTTAACAGATACGCCAATGCTATTGTTATGCAAACTACCAAAATAATTCCAGCTATTAGCTTGGTCAATAAAGGCACTAGAGCCAAGCCAGAAATCAACCAACCAAACAGTCCTCCGCCCTCTGATATTTCAGAGAATTGTGAAGTATTGTCGGCAAATAAATGCACCAAAGCACCAATTAATATCGTCAGTATGCCTGCTCCTGCAAAAAGAGATTTTGGCACATCATCATGATCAGATTTAAAGATCTCAACCACCACATAGCTAAGGATGAAAGGAAGAATTAGGACCGCACCACCAAACAACCAACGATTCATATCCAGCAAAGCTTTTGGCAGTGCGCCGCCAAATCCAAATAGTGCGAGCAGCAATAGTAGCGCTATTGCTCCTAGAACCAATGCGATTGCATGCCCTACAAAATGCTCAGGCAAACCACCTTCTTTTTTCTTGTTAGTTTTCTTTTTTGCCATCAAAAACTATTTAGTCATATGGTTATTAATATGATCTTGGAAATAAGCTAGGCCAAGTGGGTAAGGCTGAGCGAACAACATCAACAGCGCGACACCAAAACTGACTTTGCCTTTAGTTGCTGCAGAAAATGTCTTTGCCCACTTCCAGAAATAAATTGATATAGTAACAAAACCGACTATAAGAGCGATTGGCAATAGAGCCAAACCGACATTACCCTCTGCTTCGTCTTCTATTGCAGCTTCGAAGATAGACTCATCATCAAGGTCAATAGACTTCTCTACCGCATCACCTAAACTGTCAAAGTCAGCCGTAGCAATAGCTACCACCAAAAACAACAAGCCAACTAGCAACGGAGTTATCAGTAGCATGATATTTGGGGCTTGTCGCTTAGCCATCTTTGCAGCATCTTGACCGACAGTGTGTAGCCAATAAACGTAGAATATACCTAGCGTTACGATCGGTAATATAAGCGTTGTAAATAAATTTCTTTTTTGCATGTGATCCTTTCGAATTTAGTATAGGCTTATTATAACACAACCTTTTTGATATAATGACCCTATACGGATGATTTATTAGAAATAGTATTCGAACTGCTGTCATGGACTGGCGGCTACGACAAAGATAACCCAGACAAGATATCGAGAAAAAAGGCGATTGGTAGAGCTCTCTGGAACATCTCTATTCTGCTGCTGGTGGCAGGCATAATTGTGGCTGCGATCATATGGGCGTAGCTCAACTGCTCTGTATGATATAATCAAACTAAACTAACTATTTAAAGAGAGGATTTAGACCATGAAGAAAGTGGCACTCTGGAAGACATTTATCTTGCCGTTAGTAACATTTGGTATATGGAAGTTTTTCTGGACATATAGAACAGGCAAAGACTCAGAAGAAAAATCAAAGCTAAAGGTGCCCTCTATACTATTTCTGTTGTGGCCCTTAGCTTTAGTGCTAGTTGGTCTATTGTTTGTTATATTTGCCAGAGGTTCAGAAGTGAGCGAAGTAATCACCAGTAATCAATCAGATGTCAAAGCCGACTCAGAGTCTTCGCCACTAGAGCTCTTAGTAATCATACCTATTGTAGCAATCCCTTTAACTGCGGCATATTACTACTACAAATGGGGCAAAGCATTAGAAAAAGCAACCGAGGGCAAAGTCAATGCGATGGCAGCCACTTTGCTAATGTTTTTTATATCTTGGCCAGTAGGGATCCCTTACATTCAGTACGAAATCAATAAATATATCGACAGCAAGTAGACTGCTAGTGACTAGGTGCGCATGGGTCGGTGACGAACAAATATACATTGATTATCACGACAAGGAATGGGGCATACCCGTTGGTCTTAGCGCAAAAACCAAAGCAGAAGTTGCTGCAGCTGATCGGATACATTTCGAATTCTTAATTTTAGAGGGTGCTCAAGCTGGATTAAGTTGGATTACAATCCTCAAAAGACGGGCTGGTTACAAAAAAGCTTACGATAATTTTGACCCAGAAAAAGTAGCCAAATATAACGAAAACAAAATTCAAAATTTAATCACTGATCCTGACATAATTCGCAATAAGCTAAAAGTTCGCTCCTCTGTCAAAAACGCTGTAAGTTTTTTAGATATACAGAAAGAGTTTGGCAGCTTCAACTCTTATATATGGAGCTTCGTTGACGGCACACCAATAGTAAACAGCCCCGAAGCAACAAATGACGTACCCGCCACCTCCCCGCTTTCGGATAAAGTATCAAAGGATCTTAAAAAACGTGGCATGAGCTTTGTTGGCTCGACTATTATCTATGCCCACCTGCAAGCTACCGGCATCATCAACGACCACACCGTTGATTGTTTTAAAGCTAAGCGATAAGATCTATTGCATTATTTCTTGCAAATAGGTGATAAGATTTAAATCCTCTTCGCTAAGGGAGTCAATTATCGTATAGGTCACCAGCCCGCCAAGCGCCATCCAAGATAGCTCTTCTAGCCCACTTCTGCCCCCTACCTGTTTATCCACTTCTTCTTTATTTCTGTCTCTGCACTGCTCTCCAAATTGACCCCATTTAAAACCAGCATAGCCATTGGCTAGTTTTGTGATTCTTCTATCAAGTTGTGCTTGCTCTATCTCATCTGCCTTTGTTTCTAGTGTGCCAGATAATCGATTAGCGATACTCATGCCAGCAATAGATCTAATTGTACTCGATCTAGCTGTTGGCTCCAGCTCAGGAAATTCAATCCCCAACCTAGAAGCCTGTTGCATAGCATCGATTCTTTTATAGACCTTGTGTTCGCTATCTGTATAAGCACCCATATAATCAAATTATAACACGGCATACCGCTCTATAGCAGTTTGAGAGGAATTTATTCGTCTTTCAGAAACCGAGAAAGAATCCACCCCGCGAAAATCACGACCAAGACGCTTGCTCCAATCACAATAAAGAACACCAATGTATTATCTGTAGGCTCCTCGTGTGCCGTACCGGTTGCGTGAGCGATCAAGTTTTGCATCACCATTATTGTATAGCAATTTAGGGCAGCAGGATATAGTTACAGTGTATACGCTCGGTTTTCTTCGAGTCTTCGGTCAACTTCTGTTTTGATCCTGCCCAACAGCCCTAAAGTCCTAGAAGTTTGTGCATCTGTAGCTTCTGGGTGGGGCTGCACTTCATGCAAGGCAAGTCTAGTCTGCAAAACACCAGATACTAGCTGCATGCCAATCCAGTAGCCTGTACGATACCTTGTACTTTCAGAATCGTCACCCAGCTCGACCATTAAGCCTCTTGGCATATCAACCTGATCATAGGAGCACCGTTTAAATGAGGAGACGAGGTGCGGATAACCAGCCTCTAGATCAGTCATGTCATCATAGTTACCCTTTCTTATCCTGTGCTCCATAATAGAGAAATTTCTTATGGTGGGCTGAAGCCTGTTTATCTGCCTGTCCAGGGCTCTTGCAACCCTAATAGCTTCAGGTAGCATTCCTTTTCTATCGTTATCATCTCTATCGTGCACTCGCTCACCATACTCTTCAATTATACCCTGAGCAGTTCGTGACAAATGATCATATACGCGAGGGTGAGTATGCGACCATGAAGGACCATGACTGAAATTCAAGTATCCTAAATCGTGCTGGGCTATACTAAAATTGCTCACATCTGGAGCTAATAGTCTCATGTAGGCTATGGCTTCAGTTATTTCACCAGGTGTGTGTTGACCAGACCCTGGGTTAGTATCCCTAACTACAAACTCTGGTATATCGGTACCGCAAACTCTGCCAAGACTCCTATGCAAGTCATTAATCCCCTCTGGGCCTGGGATAATCTCAAAAGAATACAGCTCGTCTCTACCCCAGTCGCCGTATACCGCTATATCTCCTTTTCTTTCATCCGCTAAGCCATGCATCAACTCATCATAGCCAGCATCAGGGTTGATGTAGCCATCATCGTCGTCATCTAAGTACGCGTAGGCACTCGTATCAATAGCCTTCTCTGTTATACCGCTAGCAGGCTTCTCGTCACCGCTGAATCTAAACGGTAGTTTTTTTTGGTATTTTGGTACATGGAACTGAACATATCTATTATCGTCTACTTCGCTGACTGTAGTGTAGGTAGCGTGAAAGCCACCTTCGTGCACTCTGCAAGTTTCTGGATCAAAATCGAAATCGAGATAACCGGCTAGCTCTTGTATCTTCTCAGTCTTAATAACAAATCTCCAATTATTTTTATATAATAATACAACATAATGTTTATTTAAACAATAGAATTATATAAAAATATACACCCACTACTCAACCCCGTTAGCAACTCTTGTAGATCTCCCTGCCAGGCAAAACCTGGCCATAAGGACAAAGAGTCGGTGGCATCTCTGTTAAGGCTACTCAGCTTGCGTACAGGTCGGAATTTCTAGGCGAAGCGCAGCAACGGAGCTTACTACAGGTAAGTGCAGTGAGCACTGGAGTCTAAAATTGCGAGATGTACGTTAGATGTGTAGCCGGAACTAGCCGCGCTCGTGACCGTCGTTAATAGCAGCCCTGTTCCGAGGCTTATTTTGACCAGGCTTAAGATTAGCAAGCCTTCCATTAGCTCCCACGACATTAACCACGCTGATCACAACTGGTGAACGCTTGGTCTTTTCGTATAGCAAGTGTTGGATCTGGTCTTTAACCTCAACCTTAAAGTCGTCTAGTTTCATTCGCTTAAATTGTCGCATAGCTAGGAACTTGGCAGTCTTACGGACTTCTTTAACCAGCTCTTCATTTTCTTTTAGATAGATGAAGCCTCGACTAATAATGTCTGGGCTGCTCATTAGTTCGCCTGAGCCTTTTTTGATAGTTAGAATTACTGTAACAAAACCGTTATCTTGTAGTAACAGGCGGTCTTTAACAACTACGCTTGGCACAATGTGTCCTGTTTGATCAACTAGTACGCTGCCGGTTGGAACCTTGCCAACTATCTTGGCACTGCCATCATTCAGAGCCAGAACGTCACCGTTGTCTAGCATGAAGCAGTCTTTAGGGTTCATGCCAACTTCTTTAGTCGCAATATCATAGTGATATCGTCGGTACTGTGGTCCAGCATAGATTGGCACGAAGTACTTAGGGTTAGTAAGTTCGATCATTTCGCGGTGCTCATCGCGTCGGGCATGTCCCGAAACGTGCAGTGGACCACAACCATCAACCTCGTAGGTTAGGTGTGAGTAGCTATTTACACCAAGTTTGGCTAGATCGTCACCAATTTGCTGGTAACGAATCCAGTTGCCTGGAATAGGGTTAGAACTAACAACTACTGTGTCAGATTTTCTTAGTTTAAAAAATTTGTGTTCGCCAATAGACATACGTTGCAAGCTGGCATTTAACTCGCCTTGTCCACCAGTTACAACTGCCAAAATTCGGTCATCTGGCAAACTAGAAAGGTCTTTCATAGACGCAATAGTGCCTGCAGGAATCTTGATTATTCCTAATCTAACAGATAACTCGATGTGCGCGAGCATTGAGCGCCCGTCAAATGCCACCTTACGCCCAGCCTTCACTGCAGAATCGATAACCATCTGAACACGGTTAATGTTCGACGAGAAACTGGCAACAAATATTCGGCCCTCGGCTTTTTCTATAACGTCGTGGAATGATTTTTGCAAAGTGTGTTCAGTTGGAGTCCGGCCCATTTGTTGGGCATTGGTACTCTCACTCATTAGCAACATTACGCCTTCTTTGCCTAACTCTTTTAGCCGCTCAATGTCGGTTGGCATATGGTCTAGCGGTTCTTTGTCTAAACGGAAATCACCGGTGTTAATTACCCTACCAGCCGGTGTATCAATAACAACAACTGAAGACTCTGGGATAGAGTGCGTTACGCGCACCAGCTCGATAGTAAAATGCTTACCAACAATCGCACGTTCGTGGTTGTCCATATTTAGTTCTTTGGTTTCTGGGCGAAACTCTAATTTGTATTCAAAGTCGTCAAACTGCTTGGTAACCATACCGATCGTAAAGTGGCTGCCGTATACAGTGGCCGGGTATTTAGGCAAGAAGTATGGCACAGCACCAATATGGTCTAAGTGCCCATGGGTAAAGACCCATGCTTTAATTTTGTGCTTAATTTTCTCTAGGTATTCCATAGTGTTAATGGTGTAGTTAACCCCTGGTAAATCTGTGCCTAGGTTAAAACCACAATCCACAACTATCGCTTCGTCTTCATATTCGTAAACAACCATGTTCTTGTTACCAATACCGTCCTGACCACCAATCGGAATAACTTTTAATTTACCTGGTTGTTCTGGTAGTGGCTTGTATTTAGTGTTGTCACGTTCGCTTAAGTCATGCAGGCCAATCACCTTATCGGCGTGCTCACTATTGCGTCGAGATTCTTGAAATGCCCTACGCTTTGTAGAGTTGCTCTTGGCTTGTTTTTTCTGTAGAGGCGAACGTACTGGTCGACCATCTTTAGTATTCGGCTCTGTGTTCTTATTATCTTGTACTCTTCTTTGTCCCATATTCTTCGTATTCAGTAGACAGCAGCTCGTGGCTAGCGCCTACTTCTTTCCTTTCTTACTTTTCTTTACTTTCATTTTCTGTTCGGCTTCTTTCTCTAATTTTTTACTCCAAGCATCCCACTTCTCTCTGTTTATATTGGCTACAAGCAAAAAAACCAGCAATGCTATCCAAAGCAATTCACCCACTTTTCGGCCTGTACTAAAATTTGGCCAGCCATCAATTAGCTGCCATAAGTTGAATACGACTAATACAGCAATCAAATACTTTGCATACTTATCGAACCAGTTTTGGATTTTTTTAAACATATTCTTAACTAAACTAAGAGGTCTTTTGTTTATTATTTTGTCGAGACGATTCGCGATATTCGCTACTTAGTTAGGACAATTTTAACAAACTGCGACTTATTTGTCTATAGTTGCTCCAAAAGCTTTTTACCCTTGCTAGCTACCGGCTTACGTTTATCTTTTGTCATTTTTAGCAACACGGGCTTTAGCCATTTTTGTAGGTCGACATAATTTTGCTTAAGAGCAATTCGGGTAAGAGTTTCGGCAGTTTTACAGCAAAAAATCCAAATCATCTTCGGTTTCCAAATTATATTTTAGTAGGTCTACCAACTTCTCGCGCTGCTTATCTGATAGTTCGTTGTCTGGCTGCATAATTATTTGTGAAATACTCCACTTAGCGGACGGCTGGTCTAGATTACGGCCAATATCGTCAATTAGCCAATCCAGCCGTTCTAATATCCATTCTGTTTGGGGGTTTAGCACTTATAGATTCAGCATGACAACCAGCCACTCGCTTTAAAGCAGAGCTAACTCGCATACGCACTGTAAACTCAACAAGACTTTCAGCCTGCGCAACTGTTAAGTTGCAGACTGTTGGGCTCAAATACCTATCGCCTTACTCGCACTCGCCTATTGGAGGTTCGTTGTTAGAATCTATCTATTCTGTGAAAAAGAAAACGCTTATAGCCACAATAAACGAACCAAACAAGATAACTGCTAGCAATATTAACAATTCAATTAGCTTCAAGACCGGCAACATACCGTTTCCATCTTGAATTCGTTGCCTAGCTTTTAAAACCAATCTAGCAACTGCCAGGCCCACTAACATCACGGCTAAAAACATACTAAAAATCATAAGATTAGCAAATAATCGTGTACTAAAATCCCGACTACAACTTAAATCCATAGACGGACAGTTAGCTTGCCTATTGGGATTCCCTAACGATTCAACTATACTTGCGCACGCCCAGCTGGCCACGCTGAAATAAAGTATATTCTTGTAGCGGTTTCTTATGAGTTTAAGCATGTCTAAATCTTAGCACTGACTATGGTTTATCGCAAAATCCCTCAGTGGTTCACAGCCCCGGCCTGCCGGTCTTTTTTTGAAGACTTTCAGATTTGCGTGCATAGCGCTTTTTCTTCTAGAATTTGCGATTGAGATGTACGGCTAGTACTTCGATTGAGTAGATTGTAGAAAAAATGTGCTAGGTGCGTGAAGCCTGGAAGTCTTATAGGGCTTTTTTCATGGATAGGTTCATCCGCCCTTTATCATCAATAGCCATCAACTTAACTTTAACCACTTGTCCCTCTTCCAAAGCATCATGAATATTCTCAACCCGCTCTTCGCTAATTTCAGAAACATGCACCATGCCATCGTTGCCTGGCATGAATTCAACAAAGGCACCAAATTCTAGAATCTTCACAACTTTACCTTCATAGATTTTGCCGACTTCCGGTACTGCAGTTAGGTCTTTGATCCATTGTACAGCTTTATCACGAGCTTCTGCATCGTTAGAAGAAATCATTACTAGCCCTGAGTCTTCGATATCAACCTCGGCACCAGTGGTTTTAGTAATGTCCTGGATAGTTTCACCGCCCTTACCAATAACCTTGCCGATCATTTCTGGGTCGATCATTAGCTTTTCGATCCGTGGGGCAAACTTAGACATTTCCTTAGGAGTGTCGATAACTTCCTTCATGTGGTTCAGAATGTGCAGCCGACCAGCGTTGGCCTGCTCTAGAGCTTGCGCCATAATCTTAGTCGTTAGGCCTTGCACTTTAATGTCCATTTGCAGTGCAGTAATGCCGGTGTCTGTACCCGTCACCTTAAAGTCCATGTCACCAGCAAAGTCTTCTTCGCCCTGAATGTCGGAAAGCACAACGTAGTTTGTGGGGTTTTCCTTATCGATCATAAGACCCATAGCGATGCCTGAAACCATTTTCTTCAACGGTACACCAGCATCCATAAGCGCCAAGGTGCTTGAGCAAGTTGCTGCCATAGATGTAGAGCCGTTAGAGCTCATAAGCTCTGATACCGTTCGAATAGCGTATGGGAAATCTTCTACATCTGGTAGCATTGGCTGTAACGCCCGTTCTGCTAATAGTCCGTGGCCAATTTCTCGCCTGCCAGCGCTACGTGGTCGTGAAACTTCACCAACACTGAAACCACCCATGTTGTAGTGGTGCATAAAGTGCTTCGTGTAATCATCCATGTCCATAGAGTCTAGCATTTGACCATAGCTAAGCGGTGCCAGCGTAACAACGTTCAAGGCTTGCGTCGCACCACGAGTAAAGATCGACGAACCATGAGTTCGTGGAAGCACGCCAACCTGTGAGCTTAACGGTCGAATTTCATCAGGCTTTCGGCCATCTAAACGAACGCCATCATTAAGTACTCCGGCACGAATGTCTTTTTTGACTGCTGCTGAAAACGCATCTTTGTAGGCGCTAGGGTTTTTATCCTCATCGTCTCCTACCAACTCCTCGATCATAGCTTCTTTAAGCTCTTTCTCGGCTGCTTTCTTTTCTTCGCCATTTAGCTTGCGCCATGCTGCGCCCATCTTGCCTTTTACAAAAGCATCTACTTCAGCCGCGACTGTGTCTTCTTCCGCCTCTGGTAATTCGGTCTTAACTGTTTTAAGTTTTTCGGCTAGCTCAACCTGCATGTCGATAACAATTTGCATTTCTTTGTGAGCCAAATCAAGCGCTTCAACCATAGTCTTTTCGTCTACTTCATTGGCGCCAGCCTCAACCATCATGATGGCTTCTTTTGTTCCAGCTACAATTAAGTCTAGTTCAGAATTTTCCATTTCTTCAGTAGTTGGGTTGCAAACAAGTTTGCCACCAATCAGGCCAACACGTACGCCACCAATAGGACCCTGGAAAGGTGCGCTGGTTGCGTTTAGGGCGGCCGAAATTGCGATCATCGCAATAATGTCTGGTTGGTTATCCGGGTCATACGAAAGCACCATTGCGATACTTTGCACTTCTTTGTGATAGCCTTTCGGAAACAGTGGTCGAATCGGTCGGTCAATCAAACGAGATGTTTGTACGGCGTTATCGCTTGGGCGACCTTCTCGCTTAACAAACCTTGATCCACTGATTTTACCGCTTGCATAAAATTTTTCTTCATAATCGACCATTAGCGGGAAGTAATCTAAATCGCTATCGCGACCACTGACTTGCCCAACTCCTAAAACAACTGTGTCACCCACAGTTACTCTTATTGCAGCATCGGCTTGGAAAGCCCAGTCTCCTGCTTCAAACTTAATCGGCTTACCGCAAAAGGTGCCCTCTATTACTATTGTTGGCTTATCGAAGGGATGTACTATATCCATAAATTCCTTTCAGGAGTTTCGTAGTTCGTATCTCGGAGCTGATGGCTCGTATAAAGACTAGAAACTCATGTTTAATTAGTTATTACGTAAGTAACGCATTTCAATTCAATTGTATTGAACTGTATCCGTCACTTACACTATAAGTATAACAGAGCAATCTATCTAATCCAACTGGCCCTGAAAAAACTTACGACGACTACCTAGAGCCACAGAACCAAATTGACTAACCCTCTGAACGGAAGAAATATCCAGTCCAACAGCCTCGCTAACCTGCTCATCAATTCCACGCCTATCAAGCTCTACATGTTGTACATGGCCAGCAGCTTCTCTAGTGAATGTGGCTACATCAGTGCGAGTGATTGGGTCAATCTCGCTCATAAATGGACTAGTTGCGAAGACCGAGTTTTTTAACTAAATTCGAATAAGAATCAAAATCACTATCCTTAAGATACTTCAACAGTCGTTTTCTCTTACCAACCATTTGCAGTAGCCCGCGTCGTGAATGCTGATCTTTTTTATGAGTCTTCAGGTGTTCGGTAAGCTCCGTAATACGAGCTGTCAAGATACCTACTTGTACCTCTGGAGAGCCGACATCGGTCTTAGACCGTTGATTGTCAGCAATAACTTTAGATTTGTTGTCTTTTGTAATCATTAGGAACAAATACTAACACCTTAACTATTAGAGGTCAACAGTTAAGATCCAAATTGTGTGATATTGTTTGACAGATTAGCTGTTTTTAATTTTCTAAGTGACTTTGAGGCATCGCTCAGCTAGCCCTGGCTAACTGAGTGGTGTCAAGATGGCGACTCGTAGTTTAAAAATAGTTAAGATGGTAAATTATATTACGCTAGTTGGGTCTACAGCATCTTTGATGTTAAACTCCCCAACCTTAGTCCGTCGCAGATCAGTCATGTACGCACCGCAACCAAGCTCCTTGCCAATATCCTCTACCAAAGAACGAATATAAGTACCGCTACTAACTTTGCAGGTGAATCTTAAAACAGGATGACTGTATTCAACATCTTTAATGTACTCAACTGTAACTTGGCGCGGCTTGAGTTCAAATTCTTTGCCCTCACGTGCCAATTTATAAGCTCTAACGCCGTTTACTTTAATAGCTGAGTATTTAGGTGGAGTCTGGGATATCTTCCCTGAGAACTCATTTAGAATTGCTTTTACTTGACCTTCGCTGATTGCTGACTGCTGATTACTGACTACCACACTCAGCTCGCCTTCGCTATCGCCAGTTGTGCTGGTAAGTCCTAGCGTTACCTCAACCTCATAGACTTTATCTACTTTTATAAGAGATTGGATATTTTTAGTGGCCTTACCGATTGCCAGAACAAGCAAGCCCGTAGCTAGCGGGTCAAGTGTCCCAGTATGCCCCACCTTCAACTTACATTTACAGCTACCCTTTTGAGGGAAAGTTGGACATTTGTCTAGGTTGTCTTTGTGGCTATCTCTTATATTACCAGTTAGCTGCCCACGCACTTTAGCTACAACATCAAAAGATGTCCAGTCAGCTGGTTTATCTACTAATAGTATATCTTCATTTACGTCTACGTTTTCCAGGTTCATTATCAGAATTATAACACTACTGAGGGAAAGGCGGCGGTGGCATATTTGGGTTAGGCGAAGGAGCTACCTGCTGAGCGGCTGGCGGCACAGGTGGGTTTACTGGCGGTGCCGGGGTAATAGGTGCGGCATTGATTGCTTGGACAGCATTATGGCTTGGATTAAAGTCAGCCGACTGTAAGGCTGCGTTAATTTCCATTCGTACTTTATCTGGGTCTAGCATGTCAGTTGGACCTGTAAATGCTTTCGGGGGCTTTGCCGCAGGCTGCGGCTGTGCAGGCGCCGGACTAGGCATAGGGGTTGGTCTTTGAGCTGGAGGTGGCTGCGGTATTCTCGTTTGTGCAGGAATTGAAGTTTGTGCAGGTGATGGCGCTATAGGCGATTGTGGTGGGGTGACTACATTGTTAGTTCCCATAGTTGGCTTAGCAACGTTTGCTTTGTTCATATTGTTGACGGCAGTGGCTGCCGTAGCATTAAAGTTAGCATTGTTTAGAGCTTGAGGGCTGTTCATTATATTTGAACCATTTTGTTGTTCAGCTGGTTTTGGCGTTGTTGTGGAATTTGTAATAGATCCTGTTACTGGGTCTACGTTAATGCTGGGTACACCAGACTTTGAGGCTTGGACAGGTGCTGGATTAGATGGCATGTTTATCTGTTGAGGAGCAGGTTTCGAAATGTTTTTTGGTGCGGCTTGAGTTGGATTTTTAAAAGCGTTGTTATTTTTTTGTTCAGTTGGTTTTTGTCTTTGAGGTTTGTTGCTTGGATTAGGATCTTGAGCTTTTTCTTGAGCGTTCTGCTTAGCTGGAACGGTGACATTATTAGCATTTTTTTCATGAGCAATACTCATTGAATTTGCAGCAACCGGCTTTGATAGATCGGCTGACACTTCTGTCTTATTCCCTTGCGGAGATATGTGATTATCTTTTTCTAAGTTCTCGACTATCAGATGCTGATCAGCTCCTCCGGCCATCAACTGAGCTGATATAGTCATTACTTTTGGCGAAGTTGCTTCGCTAGAAAAACGATCTGTTGCCGCAACAATACCAGTCAAAAATGCATTAGCGATTTGCTGATCCAACAAACCTCCCTGGAAAGCTTCTGATATGCTAACTAACATTTCGGATATAGAACTGGCTGCTGGCTCATTCCAGTTAATAGACCCCAGTCTGCCCGATTTCTCTCCTGAATTTACGGTAATAATCGTGGCGTCATGCAGTATTCTTCCGTGGCTACCAATAGCCTCATCAATATCCTCTTTAGTGTCTACTCCTAAAGCTACTACTACCTCGACATTGTAGTCACCTTGAGTAAACTGCAGATCGTTTTGTGACAAGCCTTCTGCAAATGGTGTAATAAAAATTTTAACAATATTGTCCTCTACCTTGTAGCGCAACTTGTCGGCTTTGTCTTTATCTAAAGAGATAATAAAATCACGTAAATTATCTACGCCTTTATGTAGGACCTTGTTTGGTTCTAAGAATTTGATAGCCTGAGGTACCGTACCGCTGGCCACTGCTGTTGCATGCTTGTCTAGCTTACTTAACATAAGCGTCAGACCTATCGCCGAAGCTAACTGGTCGACACTAGGATTTTTGCCTACAGTAACCAAGACGCTATTAGCATCCTTGATACGCTCTACTATCTGCTGTTTGGGTGTTGGCCCGCTATCTGCTGATTTTGGTCCAGTCTTTGGCCTAGAATCTTTGTTCGAACTCGAAGAAGTACCGGCATTACTCTTATTAGCAGGTTGGGTATTTTGAGGGTTCACAGTATTCGCCCTACTCTTCGTATTCTAAGGGGATACTCTCTAAGTAACTATCCCTGCTAGCCCCTATTTGTAGCTCTGTTGATATATATTGCGCCATGTTGCAAACGCTAAGCGCTAAGCTGTTGATCTTTTTTGCCATATTATTTCTACTTTTTATTTTGTTAGTTGATAACTACTTAAGAGATTAGCACAGGTATGGCTCTCTGTCAATAATCTTCTTGCTTTTACCATGATGTAAAAGTAACAAAAAATCTAGGCCCCGTTTATCGTCACTTACTCTTTGAAAAGCTAGTTTTCAAAAAATACTCCTGCTCGAAGTGCTTTAAGCACTTCTCCTGCTGAGGGTTATTTGCTCCCGGCGAATATGCGCTCTGGCTAGCACTCGCTTGATGGCCAGATAGAACGCAGGTATTTGACATAGGCCTTAAAACATTGACAAATTAAACTATTCTTGATAAAATCGCGTTATCTTTGAGCAATCGAAGTGTAACTTTAAATTGTAGGTTAAGCCTGGGGTCCGTAAGTAGACTTGCGTCTAGCAAGTCTTTTTACTGACCTTAGGCTATTTGTAACACCATGCAGGTGTAATAGTTGCTTGATGATATTAGTTTAGGCTGTATGATTGCACCGCAATCTTAGCCCAAACATAATTCAACAAGACGAACTGAGTTTGAAAAACCCAGAAGGTCACTAAAAAGGAAACCCGTATGACAGAAATAGTTTTACTAGAAGAAATAGCGGAAGACCAACTCAGTGGCAGATTACCCGGTACAAAGTGGTATATCTCGCTGCCCGACAGCTCAGGCCTGAGAGCCGACAGCTATCGGATTTCGATGACCGTTATGGAGGCATTCCGAAACGGACTTCAAATCAATGCCATCGCTCTTGAGCGGACCGGGGCTTATGGTTTGGTGGATGAGCTGAAAAAGTATGGCTCGGCAGGTGACTTCTACGGAATCATCGATTTGCAAGTCGTTGATACACACAGCTTCGTCCTGTACGTAAGCGAAGGCTATGTACTAAATGCTGGCTCGAGGCTTCGGAAAGATATTGAGGACTTCATCTACAACTTCTGGTTCCGGCAAGATTACGAACGTAAGGAAGTTGAGTTCCCCTCCAGACCTGGAAGTCGTGAGGCTGAAGAGGTCCAAAAGGAAAACTCCGAAAACGAGACCGATGAGGGTTCCGAACCAATGTACGAGGCTTTCTTATCTGTAATTGTTAGGGTGTCTGTCGCTTTTGCGATCGTAGCCTACTTGTTCTTCGTACTACACATACACAACAGCACCGTCCAAGCTGCTATCGTGGGCGTCCCCTGCTTTATCGGAGTTTTTTTATGGGGTCGGGTGCACAAACACCGACTCAATAAGGACACCGAGACATAACCTGCAATTTTGCCGCCTAGCCCCTTCGGGGGCGGGCGGCTTTTGCTTTTAAGAAGCAGGTACCTTGACTTTTGATACATTTTCCGCTATGGTAATCACAATCATTTTTCGATCAAACTAGAGCCTTAAGGAGGTGACATGGCGAAGGTGAATGCAACTTGTAAAAAATGTGGCGACAAAGAGATGACTAATTCAGATGTGACTGTCTGGGTATGTCGAGATGATCATAGCGGTGCCTTTAGATTCACATGCCCCCAATGTGGAACATACCGCAGCCAAGAGGCCTCCAGGAGGACTCTTGATCTCTTGGTCGCTATTGGGTGTGAGGTAATCTTTTGGGGAATACCCGTTGAGAGGATCGTAGACCGTCAAGGTACACTGACTCATAACTGCTTGATTGATTTCCATCATTTCTTGCAAGATGATCATCATGTTGACAGAGCGATCTATCAGCTGGTCAACTCCTGAAAGCCCACCACGCAAGTTAAAGTAAGTGCCAACATCATGTTGGCCCACATCGCAGAGAGTCTGCAATGTGCCACAAAGCGGCAGCAGAGCTGATGGTAACTCATCATAAAAGCTTATCTGCCGCTTCTTTCATTTAATATAGCTTTACAGGGGCGCTACAGTAGTGTATAGTCCCCCCTTGAAACAAAATATAATTCTAAGCAAGGAAACCGAATGCCAATTATCAAATCAGCTAAAAAAAGAGTGCGACAGGCCAAGAAGGCTCAAGAGCGAAATGTAAAGACAAAAGCTAACTACCGTAGCGCTATTAAAGATTTCGAAACTGCAGTTGCCAAAAAAGACAAAAAGTCCGGTGAACTATTAATAGTTGCTCAAAGCAAAATCGATATTGCGCTGAAGAAGAACCTACTAAAGAAAAATACTGCTGCTCGTAAAAAAGCTGCTTTGCACGCTAAAGCAAAATCTGCTGGCATCAAGCCGGCTACAGCAACCAAGGCTAAAACTCCTACGAAAAAAGCTCCTGCAAAGAAGAAGGCTCCTGCGAAAAAGCCTGCTGCAAAGAAGAAGTCAGTTTAGCTCTGTCGTCAGCCGATGACGAAGTTCTCTTACTTTTTCCATTGATGAAAAAGTAAGCAAAAAATCTAGGCCCCGTTACCAAGCAGGGCTATTTGCTCCCAGCAAACATACGCTCTGTTTAGCGCTCAGCTGATGGCCAGTTAAGACCTTCAGCGCTAGCGTTGCTAGCTTGACAGTAAAACTGCGAAGCATCTATGGTCTTTACTGCCCCTCTAATTCTTTCCGAGAAAAACTTTTCTAAAATTAGTGTCTTTTGAGTTCTTGACGCTGAATTGACCGTAGCTAAAGACTTTGGAAGTCTTTAGCGTACAGAGCTAAGGAAAGAAAACTAATTTTAGAAAAGTTTTTCGTAGTGAAAAATTCGGTGGGCTAGATTTTAGCTTCTTTTGATCATGCAAAAGAAAAAAGCTATGTCATTGGTAAATGACAACGATTAGTCGGATAGCTCCGAAAAACCTGCAGCTAAGAGCTAATTATCTGACCGACCTTGCTTAAAGCAACCTTAATGGTAAGCTTTTTATCGACGTTTCTATTTTTGAGTGTATATTCTAAATCGACCAACTCTTCAAAGATCTTTTTAAGTTTTGTTCTAGACATTTTGTTGGCTAGTGGTCGTATTTTGCGAATTACATATGGGGATATTTTGTAGTTACTAGTTAGTTCTTGTTCTGGGTCATTGCGGTATAGATACACCTTTAAAACATTGTCGAATTGCCAAGCCAGCATTGATGAGATATAGATTGGCTCAGCGCCTTGATCTAACAAGCTGTCCAGCTCTGCTGTAGCGGCGTCAGCGTCACTCTTGGCCAACATGTCTAGCATGTCGAAAATAGAGCTCTCTACCGTCTTATCAACCAAGCTGTCGACCAATTCTATAGTGACTTCGCCTTCATACATCTTGAGTTTTTGTAACTCATTATGCAACCGCCACTGATCTATACCGGTATTATCGACAAGCTTTTTAGCAATGTTGGGTTTAATATCAAATTCAGCTGCTTCTTGCACCCACTTTAACAGAGCAAATTCGTTAAGATTTTTAAACTCCTCAACTGCTTTTATCTTAAGCAGATCTTTATATAGTTTTGTGCGCTTATCGGCCTGTGGGTCATAAATAATTAAATCTATGCTATCGTCTTTCGCCAAACCCTCTAGCCTATCTTTGATTAACTCAATCGACTTTTTGTCTGAAAATAAGTACTTAATAATTACTTGAGTTTTATCTACTGTAGAGAATAGCGATTGTCCTTGAACCGCTTGAGAGATGTCGTTAGTCTGAGCGTCTTCGGCGTCGATCACTATTGAGTCATTTATCTTTAATTTTTGTAGTCGAGTAAAGGCTTGGTAGCTGTTTTCGCCTGTTAATAATCTAATGCTCATTGTAGACCTGACATTTTACACAGATATGGGTGCCTCTACCAGCTACTCTGATTTTAACAATATCGTTGGTACAATTTTCGCACGGCAACCCTTCTCGTCTAAAAACTTTAGCAAAGGTCAAAAAACTGCCCTTTCGACCTTCAGCGTCGATATAGTTTTTGTCAGTCGACCCCCCAGAATTAATACTTGTCTGCAGCACATCAACTATATTGCCATGCAGATTGATTAACTTGCTCTTAGGGACATTGGCTACTCTAGACTCGGGGTGAATGCCACTCATAAATAATGCTTCGTCGGCATAGATATTGCCGATACCCGCTAGGACAGACTGGTCTAGCAAAACAGCTTTGATCATAGAGTTTTTACGGCGGTCTAGCCTCTTCAGTAAAGCCTGTGCTGTAAACTCTTTCTCCAAGGGTTCGGGGCCAACTTTCTGAAAAAACGGTAGGTTTTTTATCTCATCGGTTGGCAACAGCCTACACCAGCCAAATTTACGCTGGTCGTTAAAGAAGAGCTTTGATCCGTCTGTAAAATCAATTGTTACTCTGGTGCTCTTATCTGGCAACTTACCGACCAAGCTATCATTCGGGTGACCAGACCCAAAACTCTTGTCGCCACGAAAAACCAACTGTCCTGTCATTTTTAGATGGGTGACTAAGCTATAATTGGTATCTAGGTCAATAATAAGAACCTTGGCTCGCCTACGGACCTTTGTTATCTTGCTATCAATCAGAAACTGTTGGACGTCATTATTGCTATTAGGAAAAGATTTCGCCCAATCATAATCAACCGATTTAATTGTTTTACCAACTATCAGTCTCTCTAGCCCCCGCTTTACTGTCTCTACTTCTGGCAACTCTGGCATATACTAATTATAGACGATAGACGATCGACGATCGATGTTAGAATTTTAATAATCAGCAAATAGCCTTAGAGCTGGTTGTTTTTTACTGCTCAGACTTAGTGCAGTCTGGTGACTACACGCCCCAGGAAGCGTAACCGACGCAAATACCAATAGCCAAACCAAAAATGACATACATGATTAGCGTATGCCAATCGTCATGCATTTTGTGATGTGAGCGTTTGCTGTGTAAGTCTGACTTTTTTCTTGCTGTTGCCTTCTTAGTTGTGGTTGCCTTTTTTGTAGTAGCTTTTTTCTTAGTTGCCATTTTTTCCTTTTTTATTAATTAAAATTATCGTAACTATCTCTAATATATTATCATAAGCTTTATGTTTTACTCAAACATTAACTGTTCCATCAAAAGAAGTATTGCTTTATTTTAAGAAATAGTGTATAATTATTTGTATGAATGAGGAGCTTTCACCCCAGCAAAGCAGGAGTGCCGAATGGTCTATTAAAGGGCACCCTACGCCCGGCACCGACATAACAAGATTGGGTATAGCTAGCGACCAAAGGCTAAGACCTCTGCAATTTAGAGGCAGATTCGAAATGCCCAACACAGGCATAGTTGCACCGAATGGTAGTAGGCTGGATATAATCACAGAAGTAAGTTTTGACAAAGCAAAAGATCTTAGATCTTGGCGTATGGGTGGCTCTAATAGACAGAGTCAAGTTTTAAATTTAGTCAGGTTTCCTGACCATATTGATTGTCAAGATGCTAAAGCAGATATCGCATGGCTACGGGATGCATTATCAAGCTCACTTAATCCAGAAGATGTCTCTGAAAAAGTAAAAGCAGAAATTTTTGGGCTTCCGTTTAGCATAGAGTATCGATCACAACTAGACCCCCTTTTCGAAGAGTTAGATGTATACGGTGAAGATGAAAGACAAACCCTACAAGAGTTAATTGGTCAATTTAAAGAATCTGTTGAGGTAGACCCTCGACAACAACAGATTACTTTTCAAACATCTCGAGTAGCAAACTGGTTTAAACAACAAGAAGAACTAATCAATGCGAACTCTCGGCAGTTAAACGAATGGTTAGAACTATACTCAAATAAATTCAGAGCCACACAAACTACCAGGGAGATTATTAACAACATAGCTCATTCTGGACAAGTCTCAGAGCACGACAAGGCTTTATTGAGAAACGCTCTTATTTCAGATTTAGATACCATTTCTAGATATGACTTTGAGCCACAAAGACAACTATCCTTTAATGATACTAGTCAGATTGTCGAATCATCCAGAGCTTACTTTGGTTTTACGAGCAGACTAGAGGGTACGCAGCTAATCCAGCTTGAACACACTCAAACCGGCATCCCTACTGGGTATTCTCAAGAGGGAGTGAGTCTGCTGGATATTGACGCTTCTGCGGAAAGACGAGAAGCATTAGAAGGCCAACAGTTTAATCAACATGCAGCCAGAGAGATAATATTAGCCTGTCTAAAACTATTAGCAGAGGACGAGGATACACATAAAGCCAAGAGCAATGCGCTCCCAAAAGCCCCAATACCTACTGGAAGAAAAGCAAATACTCCACCAGGGCCTCTACGAAGAAAATACAGCCCTACTGCTCACGATAAACTAGCGGTGTCTACAGCAGCCAGAGAAACTGCAAGATTCATAAGTAGACACACTGCTCTGGCTACCATGGCTGCGATTGCTATGGCTGGCGCATGGACAGCGTCATCTAAAGCAGTCAGCCACGCTTTTGATAGCATAAGAGGAGAAGATGCGGCGGCTTCATCAGAAACCGGACCTCCTGCCAACCCAAGCCATCCAGGAATTGGGTTCTTGGAACAAGAGCCATCTACTACGCCCTATTGGCAACTTAGACCAAACGCAGACAATCAATCAGGCGTTTCGGGATATTATGGCCAAGACTATTTCCAGTACGTTGATGGAGCCTACAGGCAGCTGCCTGAAGATCCATTAGGGAGTCTATTTTCTACTGAAGAAATAGAAAATATAGGAGACATAATTAACATAGCAAATCTAAGCACTAACGACCAGTTGAATATACCTACGCCAGATGGTTATGTTATCGCCGCCAATAAGGCAAATGGCCAAGCATACAAAATAGATAGATACGGCAACTCTTATTCTGCCAACACAGCTTCTGTAGCCAGTTTTGAAGGAGATGATTTCTTTCTGGTCCAAAAAGATAACCTACAGCCTCCGGTAGAATACTATCAGCCTGATAATATTCAAGAATACCAAAGTGAAGTCCTAGCCGCTCGACAAGAAATCGCATCAATACTTAATATTGACGTTCGGTTTACTCCTCAAGAACTGGCTACAGCGATGAGGGACTCTATGGAATACTCTATATATGATAAAACCGATGGTAAGTTCTTTGAGGCAGAAACCCCAATAGAGAGGCTGCGGGCCTTAAAAGAATCCGGCTTTTCTTTATGCAACACCTCAAATAGCGTCCTGTTGGAGCTCTTGAGTATTGTCGAACCAACGGGCGATTTCTATTTAGTTGAGGGTTACGCTAATAGAAGAGACGAGGACGTCATCCACCTGTCTGCCGACGAACGCCACAGCTGGGTAATCGACTGGCAAGGACAAAGATTTGATGCAACTCCATTTGGCGCAACAATTGGACAAGTAGAGGTACTAGATCCAGACAGAGATACTGACGAACTTTTTGAGATATCCAAAAAACAGCTAGCTACAGCGGTAGCTGCTATCGCCTTGGCTGCTGGGGGTGGGTTACTGTCTGTAGAAGCAACTTCAAGGCGTCGTCACAATAGGCTAGATAGAGCCGAAGAGAGTGTTGGGTATCTACAAAAGATAGTCGAAGAACACCCAAATAGCGATCTAGCTAACCAAGGAGATTTTTTAAAAATAGTTCAGGCTTATTTTGAAATGGAATTCTTAACGTATGCTCCTTCGGGGACTAAGCCACCAAGCAAAATAGCAGAGGTAGATATTCAAGCATTTGGTACTGATGTAGAAAAGAATATCCTGAGACTACATCACTGGTTAGAGGGTAACCAATTGCAGTATTCTAAACTATCTGGAGCGCAACTGAAAATTTTGAATGATGTAGCTTTCCGTGCAAACGAAATGACTCAATAATGAGATTAGCTAGTCGAGCCGTGTCCGCCACTGCCCCGCTCTGTACCCTCTAGGTTGTCAACTTCTTGCAGCTGGACAATCTCGTGCTTAGCAAAGACAATTTGTGCAATCCTCTCCCCAGGCTTAATCACAAAAGTTTCATTGCTTAAGTTGACTAGGTTTATAAATATCTCGCCCCTATAGTCGCTATCCACGGTTCCTGGCGAGTTAACGATACTTATACCATGCTTATGCGCCAATCCTGAGCGTGGCCGTACTTGAGCCTCAAATCCTAGCGGCACTGCCAAACTCAAACCGGTCGGCACAAGTTTACGTTCCAAGCTCTTTAATTCAATCTCTTTATCAATATTGGCGTGCACATCAACTCCCGCCGCACCTGCTGTCTGATATTTTGGCGTCGGATATTTGCTATTGTTTATAATCTTTACTTTCATATCCAACCAATTATACCAGTAAATGTAATTCATATGATAAAATGTATCCAGAAGGTGGATTAAGGAGGGTCGTGTCTGAACAAACTGTTCAGAATGTCTTAGATTTAGGCATCAACAATTTAGGTTCTACAGTAGAGCAATTTCGAACTCAATTCTTTGCGTTGGCAGAACATGGTGCTCCTCAAGATCTTTTCTTAGAGTTATATGACGCTTTTGAAAATTTGCTAACAGCACACCAAAATCCGCCGAAGGAATGGCTACAAGACTACTACAACGAAGAAGAAGACGAGATCCACTGCCCAACAGCCCGTGACGATTTAGAATACTGGCATCTATACAGAACTCGTGTAGCTATGCCGGGCAAGCCAGCAGGAGTTACCGATAGATTGCTTGAAAGCAGTGCGCTTGATGAATTAGGTCGTGACAGCATAGATCCAAAAGTCTATGCTCATTACTCTCCAGCCTCAGAGGCCGAAGTTCGCACAAGGCATGATCAGATGAGCTGGATAATTCCTCAAGAGCTGTCTGAATTTTATACAATCGCGCGAAGAGTGCATACAATTGGAGCAAGAATATTTAGCTCCGTTCTGTATCAAATAGAGCAAGAGGCGGGGTCAAATAATATGGCTATAAGATACTTCAACTCTACCGATATAGCGTCCTCACCTTTGAGGGTGTTGGGTTATTATGCCGGTTACGAAACGATGGCTCGTGGGCACTTAGACAAAGGCTTTGGCACTGTTGCCCTAAATGAAACTACAGAGGGCCTAAGGATTGGTGAGCCACTCTTCTGCCAAAATGGATCAACTGACAGAGTTAAATCGACCGCCAACCTCAGACCCGTGGTTAGACCGGATGAATACGCAGCCGTCTTCTTAGGGAAAGGTTTTCGAGATACCCTGCAAGAGCAAACCGGCTTAGAGGCCGCTTGGCACGATGTAACTAGCTCAGGCGAAGATATATATAGTGATAAGTTTCAAAGACTAGCAGCAATTTTTTTCGCAAACAGTGCAAAGTCTAAATTTACTAAAGACAAATCTATAATACATTAATGTCTGATGTCTTTAGCTAGACGTTACTATTAAAATAACACGATCTTGGAAAGCACCTCTTGTATCTACCTTGGATCTCTGGACTGCTGTAATTTCATCTTCAGAGAAACTAACGGCTGCGATAAAAGCAGCCAGAACTTCTCTTAAATCTGCAACCTCCTCTATTTGGTGATCCACCTCTGTCGCTCCCCTCAACTCAACTGCCTCTTCTACAATCTTATCTAGTAAATAAGTTACGTATTCACCTTCTTCTGCTATGCGAGTTATAGCCACCTCGCCAGCACTTTCTATAATCTCGGGAATGCGATCTCTGACTAATTTTGGCTTCAGAGTTCGCCCCAATCTTTACCTGTAGCTATATCTACTTTTAACTTCACCGGTAAGGCATAGATGCGCTCCATGATTTCGCGCATCATTTCGCTAATCTCGTCAGCATCTTTCTCAGGACATTCCACAATAATGCTGTCGTGTATTTGCAAAACTTGATGGGCATTTTTGGGAAGCTTCTTGTCGATCTCTATCATCGCCATTTTAACTAGATCGGCGGCTGTTCCTTGTATTGGCATGTTTACAGCCGCTCGAATTGCGCCGTTACGCACCATGAAGTTGCTTGACTTAGCATCTGGGGTTGGGCGCTTTCTACCCAACAGCGTACTAACATATCCACCTTCTTTAGCCTGTTCGGCTAAGCCATCTAAATACTCTTTAAGCTGTGGGTAGGTTTTGTAGTATTTATCTATAAATTCTTTGGCCTCAACCATACTCATTCCTGTGCCCTCGCTTAGGCCATGTGGACCTTGGCCATAAAGAATACCAAAGTTAACCGCTTTAGCCTTAGAGCGCTGGTCCTTAGTTAGTTCAGCCTCGTCTATACCCAAAACACGAACTGCAGTTTGGGTATGGATATCAATACCTGTGTTAAAGATCTCGACTAGGTTTTTATCGCCTGACAAACAAGCAGCTAGTCGTAGTTCAAACTGCGAATAATCGGCTTGGATAAACACATGGTCTTTTTCGGCCACCAACGCTTTGCGTACTCGCTGGCCCAGCTTAGAGCGTATTGGAATATTCTGCATATTGGGGTCACTAGAGCTTAGGCGCCCAGTAGAAGTAGTTGTTTGGCTAAAGCTGCTGTGTAATCTGTCGTTTTTATCAACAAGTTTAGGTAGCGCATCGACATAGGTACTCTTTAATTTAGAGCTTTCCCGAAATTTGGATATTGAGTCAATAATCGGGTGCATACCTTGCAGTTTCTTAAGTTCGCCAGCTGCTGTCGAGAAGCCCGTTTTGCCTTTTTTGATACCAACAGTAGACAGCTCTAAATCTTCGTACAGTACAGTCGCCAGTTGTGACGGAGAACCGACATTAAACTCTTTGTCGGCGTAGCCGTAAATCGTCTGTTCTAGGTCCAAAATATCATCCTCTAGCTCTTCAGAGAACTTGGCCAGATAGTCACTATCAAGTTTAATTCCGTAATGTTCCATTTTAGCTAATGGCGTAATAAATGGGAACTCAATACCCTGCAGCAAATCTCTTAGCCCAGATTCAGAATTAAGCCTGTGTTCTTGGTGATCATATAACGCCCAAAGCAAACTGTTAATCTTGTTGGCTAGCTTTTCGCTATTGTCTTCGTTAAGTTCACTAATGTCATATCCCAGGGAGCTCATTAACACACTCTGCAAAGAGACATCACGTTGCAGCGGATCAATCACAAAACTAGCAATTTTAAGGTCGTGCCCCACATTTGGTAACGGCAAGTCGTTTCGTAAAAAAGACTGCAGTAATTGCTTGGTTTCGAAACCAATAATATTCTTGCCTTTTAATACCGAAGCTAGCTTCTCTAACACTGCACTCTCGGGTAGTTTATCCCCTGTTAAATCCAGCTGATCTGGGCTAGCAACAGGGATAGAATAAACTTGAGTTTTGGTTTCGCTAATTAAAACACTCTGTAAGGACCGTCCATGACTCTCGCCAAACCTAGGCAAAACCAATACGTCTTTTGATCGTAAGCTTAACCCGCTTAACTCTCCCTGATTTTTTAAAACCAACACCTTAGTGTTTTTAGCATCAATTATCTTTTCGTTTTCATTCTCTGCTAGCTCTTGGCTGCTAGCTCCTGATTGCTGGTCGACTTTAAGATCGGCGGGCAGTTGGCGGATCAAAGATGTAAACTGTAATTCCCTCATCACGCTGTTCAAGGCAATCGGGTCGACCTTTTTGACATCAGCTGCCTTCCAATCCAGTT
>Ga0209187_1000895_pt1 | contig 41593 bp, 28 predicted proteins | sample BantaG_FD_187430 | JGI IMG/M metagenome (GOLD analysis project Ga0209187, IMG submission 187430) | Marine algal microbial communities from Bantry Bay, Ireland - BantryBay_4 metaG (SPAdes) (version 2) | ecosystem: Host-associated > Algae > Red algae > Unclassified | place: Bantry Bay, Ireland...
GTCGGGGGTCGGGCTATCCGGCACTCTCTCCACTCCGCTATCGCTACGTTACGTTCAAACAACACCTACTATCCCTTACGCAAGGGACGAACAATCGCGAGGCAGAAAAACCAACAATCACGGGATTCGTCAAAGAACCATTAATATTTAGCCCATAGGGAAGCGTGCTTTTGCTTTTCTATGGGCTATTTTTGTGGAAAGCGGAAGGTTATTTTGCCTCGTATTTTTTCTTTAAATTTTTCTCAATTTCTTCGATGTAATCTTTATTTTCTTTACTGGCTAATACTGATTGTCTATAAGCAAAATACAACGTTTTTATCTCGTCTTTTTCGGTTTGCGTTAAACGAGACAAATCTAACATCAGCCCATTATTCAAGTCATTCGGTTCAAATTTTTTTAAGCCGTCTCCATACTCCCTTCTATTATCGCTAAAAATTTCTCTTGCAATACTGGTTTGCAAATAGGCAAATAGTAAATCAACATCAATATCGCTAAATAAATCTGCCTTTAAATAAACGCAATGAAAGGTCGTTAAATTTGAAATTTCGGCTTCATTTCGAATAAACTTGACGGCATTTCTGTTGAATACGCTTACCCAAATTGGCGAAGGTGGTCGGTTTTCATTAATGAACCACGGGCTTCTTCTTGAAGTGAGAAATTTTTTATTGATTCCTTGTTCTTCGCCCAGTTTAATGTAGTTTAAAACATTCGTTTCGGTAGGTGTTTTTCCTGCGTCAAATAAATAAATATTTGCATTTGATGCTTTTAATGCCTCAAATTTTTCGGCTGTAAAAAAAGGCGAATTAACATCTTTCGATTTAGTGATGCAAGGCAGTAAACTATCAGAAGAAATATTGAATTTTTCAGCTTTTTCTTTACTGAATGTAAAATATTCATTTGCCCCCGTCGCTATTCCTCTGACCACTTTTGCCACCTTTTTAAATGGTACAAGATTTTTATATTTTTTACTTAATTGAGGTTGATAATATGCTCGCCATTTGATGTTTGGGTCAAGTTTTTCGTTACTTATTAGCGTCGAGGATAAATCAGAATTCGCGTTTTTTATTTGATTTTTTATGACATCAAATTGTTCTCTATTTTCAACAGTCGAAAAGCTGACGGACGATGAATTATTATCTTTCGATAATAGTAAAATTGCGCTTGTCGTGAGAGCATCATCAAACACATTTTCTTTAAAATCGAATATGATAATATGCTTTAAAGCATTGGTTTTCAATAAGTAATGTTTTACGTAAGTGCCATAATCCGAATTTAAAAATTCGGAAGGAATAACATACGCTGCCTTGCCGCCTTCATTTAATTGATAGATAGATTTGAGCAAGAAAAGAGTATAAATATTTGTAAATCCATTGAGATTAACTTTCAGTCTTTTCTTTATTTCATCCAATGCTTTTTTATTTTCATAGTCGTGAAATTTGAAATAAGGCGGGTTACACAAGATGCCGTCATATTTGTTATTCCAATCATTAAAAAGGTAGTCTTCTAATATCAAATTTACATTAGAAAAATCATGGAAATGATTATTTGCTTCTTCAAAAATTACCGGATCAACATCAAATCCTTTTATTTCGATGTTTGCTTTTTTGTTCAATAATAATCGAGAAAAAACACCAAGCCCAAACGCAGGTTCAAGCACTTTTTTTAATGACTTATTTTTCAATACCCAATCAATCATCACCTCTGCCACTTCTTCCGGTGTAAAGAATTGAGCGTACCTCTTTCTGTGAGATAAGCCGACTTTTGCTGAATATGTTTTTTCTAATATCACTCGTTTATATTTAGTAATTTTTTGATGCTGTCCACGTCCAAATAAGCCGTTCCTTCATCAAAAGAAACGTAAAATAGTAGTCGCCCTCTTCCCATTTCCCTGCGAACACTTTTATGTTTGGGTTCATCAACTTTATAAGCTATCTGATGCGTTTTTCTCGTGTTTATTTTAATGGTAGTTTTGTTTTGGTTTTTGGTGTCTTTGCTTATTTCATAATAATCTCCTTCTTTTTCAGAATCGGTTATTAAGGTCAATATTTCTTTAAAAGCTACTCCATAAACTTTATCAAAAAATACTTGAAAGTAGAAGTGTGGTACATTGAATTTCTCAATCCATTTGTAAACTACTTTTAGGTCTTCAACTTTGGGAGTGATGCTTAAATAATCCCTTTTTTGAATCATTTTAATTGCAGCTTTCAACTCTTTAAATAATTTTGTTAGTTCTTCAAGTCTTGGAGTTGACCTCCAACTTGGACTTCGGTATTCAGCCACATAAATAGTATCTTTGTTAATTCCATTTAGAACATCAAGATAATTCTTTCGTTTTGGATGCTCTAAAATATCCGAATATTCTGCTATTATTTTTGTTTTTAATTCAAATGCTCTTTTCAAATTTGTTTGAGTCCTTTCATTCATAAATGCCTCATATTTATCAATCAAAAATGCACTTGACCGAATTTCCAAACCTGCAACGGCTAACTTTACATAATCCTCAATCGTTGAATGTTCCAATTTGCTCACGTCATATCCAAGCTCTTTCCTAAAATCTTTTTCTTTGAAAACCAATAAATCAGGTCGTTTTCCGATGGTGTCTAATTCGTCTTGAAATTCATTATAAAAAGTATCAAAACCGGGTTCGCCGGCTATCAAATCATCTGATTTACCATATCGTACTGCAACAAGTCCCTCAAAGGTTTCATTTATTGCTCTGAATATTAGCAATTCAGCCCAATCGCCTTGTTCTTTATTTGTGATAAAGTTAGATGATGCTTGTGTCGGTGCTGAGGTTCTTTTTCTTGGAATCGAAAAATCTACAATTGTGTCCGACATTGATTTCGTAATTTCTCTTATGGTTTCAAAGTAATTCATTCCTTTTTATAGTCGTTAATAAATCCCAAATTTACGAAATAATACGCTTTTGATGACCTTTTGCTTATTTGGTTTTTCTTTTTTATGAAGCAGGGCTTCAACACACTTTGCACTTCTACAAACTCTCCTAAACCAAACATAATTCCCAAAAAATGTTAAAATATAAGGAAAAATTTAAAAAAATACTGATTTTAAACGAATCTCCTGTTTTTTTACTAACTTCGTGTATTCTTAACACAAAGTCAGGTCAAATACTGTTGCTTTTCAGACTCCTATATTCATTTATAAACAAAATACAAATTATGATAAAAAATTTACTACTTACCTTTATTTCAATGTTGTGTCTTGTGAGCCTTCAAGCACAGACAACTATACTTGATTTTGAGACACCAGATACGAATACCGATTTTCAATACTTTGGTAGTACGCTTGGTGATTCACTCACTTCAGCCATTGCCAATCCTGACCCTTCCGGCATCAATACCAGTGGAATGGTCATGGAATTCGTCAAACCCGCAGACGCAGAAACATGGGCAGGTGGATTCACCAATCCAAATCCTACGACTGCGATTGATTTTACGATTGCCAATGAAATCTGTCTCAAGGTCTGGACTCCCCAAGCTATTACTGTACTCCTCAAATTAGAAGAAAGTACCAATGGCTATGGCAATTGGGAAAATCCACAGCAAGTTGACCAAACCAACACATGGGTAGAGGTATGTTACAGCGCGCTTGCTCCTAATAGTAGCGATCAGGGACAAAACGGACCTGCTACCGGAGGCATATACACCAAATTGGTACTTTTCTTTGATTATGGAAATTCGCCTGCTGAAGACTTTACTTATTATTTTGATGACGTTATTCTAAAAAGCGGTGATACCGAACCTGCTGACATCACTTTTTCGGTGGATATGAATGACTACACAGAAAGTTTCACCACTGTCTATGTAAGTGGTACTTTTAATGACTGGTCTGGCACTTCCAATCCCCTTGCCGATGGCGATGGTGACGGTGTCTGGACAGCAACAATTACAGACATTCCAGTAGGAGGATATGAGTATAAATTTACGCTTGATGATTGGGCAGCAGAAGAAAACTTCAATGATGCCGACTATACCTGTACCGTCAGAACGGTTACGGAGACTGACGTATTTACCAATCGAAAGCTATCGGCTACCGAAGATGCTTCACTACCTACGACTTGTTTTAATAGCTGCTATGCCTGTGGCGATGCAATTATGTTGACCGTCAATCTTGGTAAAGGTGCGATCACTGTAGGCGACGAAGGTTTATTTATTGCCGGAGGTGGCAACTTTGGTCTTCCGGGAGACTTTCTACTTACCGACGATGACGGCGATGGCATACACTCCGGTAACTTTGAACGTCAGAAGGGCTTTGAATCTTTCTACACCTTCACAAATGGTATCTGTCCTGACGACTGGAGTTGCAAGGAACAAATCGAAGGACAAGATTGCGCCAACGCCAGTAACTATAACGATAGGTCTATGGGGCCACTCAACGAAGATACGACCATCAGTACCTGTTTTGGTATATGTACCGATAATACGGACTGTATGATAAATGCAGGTGAGGTTACTTTTGAAGTCGATATGAATGCTTATCCCGATGCTTTTACGACCGTTTATGTTTCGGGTAATTTCAATGGTTGGGCTGGCGATGCTAATCCACTTACTGACAATGGTAACGGTATTTGGTCCACCACGATACCTCTTGCATACAACGATTACGAATTCAAATTTCAATTGGATGATTGGATAGTACAGGAAGAGTTTGTAGGAGGCGAAGACTGTACCTTACAATCAGGGGATTTCGTCAATCGCACCCTCACAGTTGATGGCGACGAAGCTGTATGTTTTGCTTGGCAGAGTTGTGAATCATGTTTGGTCAGTGTAGATAATGTCGAAAATACGATTTTTAGTGTACAACCTACCTTAGTTACGGAAGAGGCGGTGATTATATTTGGTAATAAATTTACAGGTGAAAAATCCATTCACTTATTCAATACAATGGGGCAACATGTCTGCACGATGGATGTCGTATCCGGTACAACACGATACACCATTGATGTCCGCGAAATACCCAACGGCATTTATTTTATCCACATTCAAACGGAAGATAAACAACAAACACAACGCATTATTGTAAATAAGTAATACAGGCTTCCAGCCTGTATCACGTTAGTTTGGCGATTCAAAGTACACGATGCGGGCTGGAAACACCATGCTACGGCTATGAATAAATACAATTCCATCCAACAATTATTTGATAATGAAGGGCTGATAGAACGTTGGCCCTCTCGCAAAAAGAAAAACAATCAAATGTTGGTCTTAGAATATTTAATGCCAACTAAGAGTTAAAACTAATTGATTATCAATTATATGTAAAATATTATAATCAATTTTTAATATTTTAAAAATATGTGTATATTATTGATTGTCAATCAAAAAGTATTTTTTAATTAATTTGTAAAAAAAACATTCTATTTAAATAAATTTAAAAATTACTGATAATCAAAAATTTAGTAAAAATTCAACTCTTAGTTGGCATATTTATTTGAAAAATTTGATAGTGAAAAAAAATACACCGAAAAAGAAGTCAACGAACTACTCAATCAGCACCATTCATTTGGCGACCCCGCCATGTTACGCCGCGAATTATTTGAGAAAAAAATGCTGCGTCGCACATTAGACTGTCGGGCATATTGGGTCAATAAAGAAATATAATGCGATACCTCCAGTTCGCGTACCGTAGAACGGTGCTTCCAGCCCGTTCCCTGCGTTAGTTGAGCAAAATATATATCAAAGAACGATAGAAGCACCGTTCTACGCGGTGCTACATCTACATAAAATATCAAGAACTTATGAAAAGAGAACTACTAACACTATTACTGATATTGAGTTGTGTTCTTACGCTAAAAGCCCAGCACAAAGTCAGTGGTATTATCACAGAGGCCGGTACAGATTTCCCCCTAATTGGTGCGACTGTCCAAGAAAAGGATAAAACCATAGGGACTACCACCGACCTTGATGGCAAGTACGAACTCGAAGTGTCGGATGCGAAAGCTACGCTTGTCATTTCTTATATTGGGTTTACCACACAGGAGGTTGCGATTGATGGCAAATCAAGCATTGACGCAGTAATGGACGTAGATGTGGCAGGACTAAATGAGGTCGTCGTCATTGGTTACGGTACACAGAAAAAGAAAGTCGTTACCGGGGCGATTGCAAAAGTAAAAGCCGAAGCATTGAAGGATATGCCAGTAGTCCGTTTAGAAGATGCGCTAAGTGGGCGTACAGCCGGAGTACGTGTTACAGCTAATTCGGGTCAACCCGGAGATGCCGGCACAGTTCACATACGCGGTACGACTTCCATCAATAATAGTGAGCCACTCTACGTAGTCGATGGCGTAATCATAGGAGGTGGTATTGAGTTTTTGAATCAAAGCGATATAGAATCTATTGAGGTATTAAAAGATGCTTCAGCGGGTATATACGGTACACGAGCTTCGGCAGGTGTGATTTTGGTGACGACTAAAAAAGGAACTAAAAACGACCGAATGCAAGTCAATTACAATAGCTACTATGGGACACAAAATCCATGGAGAAAATTATCTTTGCTCAATGCACGCGAATATGGTGTTTTGATAAATGAAGCTTCCGCAGCTGCCAGAGAAGGTATTGTATTTGACGACCCCGAGTCACTCGGAGAAGGCACAGATTGGCAAGATGCTGTTTTTAATAAAAATGCGCCTATCCAAAACCACGACCTCAATATTTCAGGTGGCAACGAACGCTCCCAATTCTATACTTCGTTCAACTATTTTGACCAAACAGGTATCGTCTCTGATGCACAGTCGCGCTTTCAACGGTTCACTACTCGTTTCAACTCTACACACAATATCAATGACCGTATCAGATTTGGGAACAATCTCGCTTATACACGCATAAACGGAGTCGGCGTTGCTACTAATAGTGAATTTGGCTCTCCCCTCAGCCGTGCTATAAATATTGACCCTACCACTCCACTCTTAGAAACTGACCCGGATGTACTGAATAGCTCTGTATTTACTAATCAACCCGTTGTGACTAACGAAGATGGGATACCCTACGGAATTTCTACTTTAGTCACTTCCGAAGTTGTCAATCCCGTAGCTGCCCTACAAACTCTACAACAGAACGGTTGGAGTGATAAAGTGGTCGGAAATGTTTATGGAGAAATAGAGGTACTTAAGGGCTTAACATTGCGCTCAAGCGTAGGAGTTGATTTAGCCTTTTGGGGCAACGAAGGATTCACACCTATATTCTACCTTAACTCAAGCAACTCTAACCCGATAACGCGCTTTTCTTTGGGGCAAAACAAAGGCTTGAGCTGGATATGGCAAAATACAATGACTTACTCCAAAAAATTGAACGACCATAGTTTTACTGCCTTATTGGGTACAAGTGCAGAGCAAAATGAGGGGCGAGTGTCATTCTCAGGCTTTCAAGGTGTCGCCGCAGAAAGCCTTGAAGAAACTACCCTTGCTGTTTCTGTTCCTCTCACATCACAAAGCTTTGGCGGTTATGAATACGCTGGAAGGTTGGCATCTTATTATGGACGGGTCAATTATAATTTCGCCGAAAAATACCTCTTCATGGCTCAACTCCGTTCCGACGGCTCATACAAATTCGGTCCGAACAATAAGTTTGGGCTTTTCCCCTCCATACTCGCAGGTTGGGTCATCACAGAGGAAGATTTTTTAAGAAATAACCCAATTGTCAACTATTTCAAAATCAGAGCTTCATGGGGCATCTTGGGAAATGATAATTCATTAGACCCTTACAGATATACCTCTACCGTACAGCCGGGCAGCAATTACACACTTGGCTTAGATGAGGACTTCACCGTTGGTTATTCCCCAACGGCTATTCCAAACCCCGACCTTCAATGGGAAAAAACCGCACAAACCAACATCGGTTTTGATGCAAAAGTCTTCAAAAAATATAGCGTCACATTCGACTGGTTCTACAAAAACACCTACGACATGCTACTCGAACCACCAGTACCGGGATACGTTGGGCTTGGAGGACTGTACGGCAATGTCGCAGATATGTACAACACAGGCGTAGAACTCGAACTTGGTTATGCCAATAATTTCAACAAACTACGCTTAGATATACGAGGTAATGTATCTTATATCAAAAACGAAGTCACCTTCCTCGGACTCGATAGAGAAGCCTTATTTGGCGGACAAACCTTCGGACCGCAGGAATTGCTACTCACGCGCACTTCATTGGGGCAACCGGTTAACTACATTTACGGCTTCCAAACCGACGGTATCTTTCAAAATGAAGCCGAAATAGCAAGTTATGCAGCCGCCGACGGTACGCCTATTCAGCCGGAGGCACAACCCGGAGACATTCGTTTCGTCGATTTTAATGGCAATGGCGAAATTGACCCCGATGACCGTACTATCATCGGAGACCCCACTCCCCAATGGACTTACGGCTTCAATTTCGTAGCCGATTGGAAAGGCTTTGACCTCGTAATGTTTGGGCAAGGCGTAGCGGGCAATGACGTTCTCCAAGCCCTTCGCCGTTTCGACCTGCCCAAAGCCAATATGACCAGCAATTATCTCAATCGTTGGACAGGCGAAGGCAGTACCAACGAATTTCCGCGCCTCACACTCACTGATACCAATGGCAACTTTAGCCGTGTTTCCGATTTCTTTGTTGAAAAAGGCGGCTTTTTCCGACTAAAAACCTTACAATTGGGTTATACATTACCTCGACAGGTGATGGATAAAATCGGTTTTCAAAAAATCCGTCTATACGTATCAGGGAATAATCTGTTTACACTTACACCATACAGTGGTTTTGACCCCGAAATTGGCGGTGGAAGTTATGGTGTTGATAGAGGTATTTATCCCCAACCGCGTTTTTATTTAGTCGGTATCAATGCAACATTTTAAAATCCCGTACTGACGGTAACACCGTAATGACTGCTTTAGCTGTCAAGTAAAATAGGAAAACATTTATAAATTATTTTTTTTTAATTTTGTATAAATAAAAAATAAATAAATCGACGACTGAAATCTTCGTTACAGTAATTAAAAATGAAAAAAATAACACATATCATATCACTATCCTTTGCCATTTTACTTGTATCTTCTTGTGGCAAAGATTGGCTCGAAATCAAACCCAACAACCTCACACTCGAAGCCTTCTATTACCAAACCGAAGAAGAAGTCTATCAAGGGCTGATAGCTGCTTACGACGTACTTCAATGGGGGGGTACCGATGGCTGGACAATGAAAGAGGGCTTACTCAATGCTGCCTCGGACGATTGTTACGCGGGCGGTAGCGATGCCGCTGACCAACCAAGTTGGGTTGCCTACGATAATTTTACACTCGACCCATTTCTCGGCCCGCAACAAGGACTGTGGCGCAAGGGGTACACCGGAATTTATCGCGCCAATTTAATATTACAGAAACTCGAAGGCGCACCCGCCGAAATTCCAATGGATTTTAAGGATAGAGTCAGTGCTGAAGCCAAATTTTTACGAGCATTTTATTATTTCGATTTAATTCGTTTTTTTGAAAATATTCCACTCATCAAGGCACCCCTTCCTTTCGAGGACATTTATACCCAAACACAAGCCCCGCCCGAAGATGTCTATGCTTTCATCGAACAAGACCTCAATGATGTCCGCAATACATTTGAACTGCCGGAGACCTTGCCTTCCGGTGAATTGGGACGGGTTACAAAAGGAGCAGCAACCGCACTTTTAGGCAAAGTGATTTTGTTTCAAAACAATGAATCGCGCATGGCAGAAGCCGCAGCGATTTTTGAGGAAGTAATCAATTCCGGTTTATATGATTTGGAACAAAACTTTGGGGATATTTTCAATAATGATAATGAATTTGGCATCGAATCTATCTTTGAAATCAGCCATTCCGGCAAACAACCTGGCGGTTGGGGCAATTTTAATAATGGTGAAACCGAAGGTAATTACAGCGTACAATTTTTCGGTATGCGCGATTATGTCGGACCGATTTATGCAGATGGTTGGAGTTTTTGCCCCGTAACCGAGAGCTTAGTCGCATTGATGCAAAACGACCCACGTTTTCCGCATACGATTATTGATGCAGCAGCTTTGCAGCAACAAGGTGCAAGTTATACCCCGGCTTACCAAGATACAGGGTATTTTATACGTAAATATTCTTCCAAACAGGATGACGAAGCTCTAGATGGCGACCACGAATTAAACTGGGGCAATAATGTCCGCGAGATTCGCTTGGCGGATGTCTATCTCATGGCAGCCGAAGCACTCGCTCGTAGTGGTGGCGATATGCAAGCCCGTAGCTACCTCAATCGAGTACGCACGAGAGTAGGTTTGCAGCCCGTTGGCGGCATTATGGGCAGTGACTTGTTAGAAGCTATTTATCGCGAAAGGCAACTTGAATTGGCTACTGAAGGACATCGCTTTTTTGATTTGGTACGTACCGGAAGGGCATATACCGTATTGGGTAGTCAAGGCTTTACAGCAGGTAAAAATGAAGTCCTACCCATTCCCCAAACGGAAATCGACATTACCGAAGGAAACTTAAAACAAAATCAAGGATATTAAAACGGTGAACGATTAACGACAAACGGACGATATTTCGTTCATCGTTTGTCTTTCGTTGTTTACCTTAAAAAAATAAAATGATTAATAAATATATTTCAATATTCATAATTACATTGTGTTGTGTGGCTTGTGAGCCACAAGAGGATGCAAAACCAGATATTGGCGCAGTACCAAATCCGTCATTTGAGATTACACAAGGCAATACTCCAAATGAATTTATCCTGACCAATACTACACCTGATGTTTTCCTGACCTCTTGGGATTTAGGTACAGCAGGGCAACTCGAAGGCGCAGTAGTAACGGCTACTTTTTCATTCATGGGAACTTACGATGTGAAAATGACCACCTTTAATCAAGGTGGTTCGGCATCTGCTACACAAAGCGTGAACGTCACACAAGACGATCCGAATGCGTGTTTTGGTAATTTTCAAATTCTAACAAATTGTGTGGGGAAAACATGGAAACTGGCACCGGAAGCGGGGGCTTTGCTTGTTGCTCCATCGGATTATAGCACGGTTTGGTGGGAAAATACGGAATCAGATGTTACGGAACGTTCCTGCCACTTTGATGATGAATACATCTTCCGTCAAGATGGTACATTCGAATACGATAATAAAGGTGATTTTTGGGCAGATTCAGACGATGGCGGTGTCTATCCACCAGATATGGGAATTTCAGTGGGCTGTCATCCGAGTAGCGATTGGCCATCTAAATATCAGGCTTGGGATTCGGGTATGCACAATTTTTCTGTTACAGAAAATACACTGACAGTTATCGGAGAAGGTGCTTGGATTGGCTTATATAAAGTCGGTACAAGTAGCGATGTACTCAAACCTCAGCAATCCGTAACCTATAATATTCAAAGTATTGATGCTAACAGAATAGTTTTGGTGGCAGATTATGGTAGTCAAATCTGGAAATTTACTTTGGCTGCTCAATAACCGTATAGGCGATTTTAATCGCCATGTAAATAATTGATTTACAGAAGTAATTTTTATAAACAAAAAATACATTCACACATGGCAACTAAAGTCGCCTGTACAATTGAATTATGGATAAATTAATCTTTTTCCTTGCTGTCGCTGCTGTCTCTACAATGATGGCCTGTGGAAATGACGACAATACAAACCCAACAGATGATGAATTGCCGAAAATATCAATTTCAAGTGTCACACTTTTTGAAGGTGACGAGGCAACAAGTTTCAACTTTCAAGTACGTACAAATGCGATAGCAGACAAGGAAATTCAAGTCGATTTTAGAACGGAAGAACTAACGGCAGGAAAGGCGATTGATTTTGTCAATGCAAGTGGTACGCTTACCATTCCGTCGGGTGAACGAGAAGCATTTATTAATATAGAGGTTGTCACAGATACTATCAAAGAAGCGGATGAGCAATTTAAAGTAATCCTCTCCAATCCGATAAATGCAAATATTCAAAATGGTGAAGGCATTGGTACAATTCGTAATGACGATACTTACATCTTTGTACCGGATGACGGCTACATTACACCCGAAAGTTACACAGGTTATGACCTCGTCTGGCGCGATGAATTTAGCGGTAGCGGTGTATTAAATCCTACTGATTGGAAATACGAAGTCGGTACAGGCAACGGCGGTTGGGGCAATAACGAATCACAATACTACCGGGAAGGTACAAGCAACGCCTTTCAAAGTGGTGGCAGACTCGTCATTGAAGCACGTGAGGAGAATTTTGAGGGTTCGCCTTACACCTCAGCGCGAGTGATTACGCAAGATAAGCGCACCTTCACATACGGGCGCGTGGACATCCGTGCAAAACTGCCCGAAGGTCAGGGAATTTGGCCCGCACTTTGGATGTTGGGTAATAATATTTCTACGGTTGGTTGGCCCGCTTGCGGGGAAATTGACATCATGGAACTCGTTGGGCATGAGCCAAGTACGGTGCATGGAACGGCACATTGGGGTCCGCGGGGGCAAGGCTTTAGTACCTTTAAAGGTAATCCCTATAATCTTTCAAGTGGTGAAAAATTTTCGGAGAAATTTCACGTATTCAGCATTATCTGGGAGCCGGGAGAAATTACTTGGTATGTAGATGATAATCAATTTTTCCGCCTCACCAATACCGACGTAAATGGAGCTTATCCTTTTAATTCGGAATTTTTCTTTATATTTAATATTGCAGTAGGGGGGAATTGGCCCGGCTATCCTGATGCGACAACGCAATTTCCGCAAAGGATGTATGTTGATTATATTCGAATGTTTCAATAAAAATGTAGCACACACTCTAGCTGGTGTCACGTCATTTCGACAAAAAACAATTATAAACTTTAGATAATAGATGAAAAAAATAATTTACATCATATTCGCTATATTACTAATGACTATATCGGTATATGCTCAAAAAAAAGACATTGAGAAAAAAATAGATGACCTACTCTCGAAAATGACTTTAAAGGAAAAAGTCGGTCAGATGAATCAGTATTCCAGCTTTTTTGATGTCACAGGTCCTGCACCCGGCGAAGGCGAAAATAAAATGCGTTACGAACACATTAAAACAGGACAAGTCGGTTCAATGCTCAATGTACGTGGTGCAAAACAAGTCCGTGAAATGCAAAAACTGGCGGTGGAAAATTCGCGTTTGGGTATTCCATTGATATTTGGTTTTGATGTCATACATGGACATAAAACGGTGTCACCGATACCACTGGCAGAAGCAGCGAGTTGGGATTTGGAAGCTATCAAAAAATCGGCGCGTATCGCTGCGATTGAAGCCGCCGCCGAAGGACTGAATTGGACTTTTGCACCAATGGTGGACATCTCGCGTGATGCACGTTGGGGGCGTGTGATGGAAGGCGCAGGAGAAGACCCCTATTTGGGCAGTCGTATTGCGGAAGCGCGGGTACGTGGTTTTCAAGGTGACGACCTGACCGCTGATAATACAATCGCGGCTTGTGCCAAGCACTTTGCCGCTTACGGTTTTGCAGAGTCGGGTAAAGATTATAATACTGCCGATGTCGGAATTTCGACTTTATATAATGTCGTCTTACCACCTTTTAAAGCTGCCAACGATGCAGGTGTTTTGACCTTTATGAATTCCTTTAACGAACTCAATGGAATACCTGCCACCGGCGACGAATTTCTACAAAGAGATTTATTAAAAGACGAATGGGGCTTCGACGGATTTATCGTTTCCGATTGGGGTTCGATTACCGAAATGATACCGCATGGCTTTGCTGCTGACGGTGTTCATGCTGCGGAGATTGCTGCTAATGCAGGTTCAGACATGGACATGCAATCGTATTTATATGTTGAACATTTAGAAAAACTTGTAGAAGAAGGTAAAGTTGACGAAGCAAAAATTGACGATGCAGTAAGACGCATCTTACGAGTCAAATTTAAATTGGGTTTGTTTGATGACCCCTACAAATATTGTGATGAAGCACGCGAGAAAAAACTCATCTATCACGCCGATCACAAAGCCGCTGCATTGGACATTGCTAAAAAATCTATTGTCCTGTTAAAGAATGAAAAGAACACCTTGCCGCTTGCGAAAAAAGGACAAAAAATCGCTTTAATCGGTCCATTGGCAGATGATAAAACAAGTCCGCTCGGCAACTGGCGATTGGCTGCCGAAAATAATATTGCGGTGTCGGTTTTGGAAGGAATGAAGACCTATAAAGATAACGAAATGACACACGAAAAAGGTGTGAATTTGGTGACGGAAGATACCTATTTCCATGCACACGTAAAGGTGAATACTAACGATGATAAGGGCATAGATGCAGCAGTAGAAGCTGCCAAAAAAGTTGATGTCGTCGTGATGGTACTCGGCGAACATGGCATGCAATCGGGCGAAGGGCGCAGTCGAGCAGATATTGGTTTGCCAGGCTTGCAACAACAGCTTTTGGAAGCTATACATGCTGTCAATCCTAATATCGTTTTGGTACTGATGAATGGTCGTCCATTGGCGATTCCGTGGGCAGCCGAGAACGTTCCGGCAATCGTCGAAATATGGCATTTGGGGATAGAAAGTGGCAATGCGATAGCGCAGGTTTTGTACGGAGATTACAACCCAAGTGGCAAATTGCCGATGACTTTTCCGCGCGATGTCGGGCAAGTACCGATTTATTATAATTATAAAAACACAGGTCGTCCCGGACCACTAGACGTAGTTTTTTGGCAGCATTATACTGACCAAACCAACGCGCCTTTATATGCTTTCGGACATGGCTTGAGTTATACGACTTTTGAGTATAATGGTTTGAAAATCAATAAGAAAGGAAATACCGTCAATGTAAGCGTCAATGTAAAAAATACAGGCAAAACAGACGGTGAAGAAGTCGTGCAGCTATACATACGCGACCGCGTAGGCAGCGTGACGCGCCCCGTACAGGAGTTGAAAGGTTTTGAAAAAATCACGCTGAAATCCAGCGAAAGTCAAACCGTCAAATTTACACTGACCGATAAGGAATTGGGCTTTTATAATAATCAAGGTAAGTTTGTCGTCGAATCCGGTGCTTTTGATGTGATGGTTGGAGGGAGTTCGGCGGAGGTTTTGAAGGGGGAGTTTGAGTTGGAATGATACCTTTGAAATGTACGGTGAGGTAATCTATGCGACTGTCTATGGACAAACCATGACTTTGACTTACTACTCAATGGTTCAAAATTTTAAATATCACATGCGAATCTCCATACAATATCCATCAAAAAAAGTTTTAGATAGTTTTTATCAACAAGAAAAACAACTGACTTATACATATCCCGAAATCGGCACGTCGGCTACCGAAACACTCGCCAAATACGATAATGATTACAACCATACGATTATTGGACAAGGCGAAGAAGTATGGCAAAAAGCCAAACAAGCCCTTCAACGTTGGTCGCATTTTCCTGCGAATTGGACGAAGGTTTACCCCGTCGCGCCAATCAAAGAGGATGAAGTCGTTGTAGTTATGATTCGTTTATGGGGTATTTGGTGGAAAAACAGTTCGCGTATCGTATATACTTGGGACGAACCCAATAAATTTGGTTTTGCCTACGGTACCTTGCCCGGACATTTTGAAACGGGTGAAGAAGCTTTTTGGATAGAAAAAAATGACGCAGGGGAGGTCAGTTACCACATTCGCGCCTTTTCCAAACCCCGTTTTTGGATGGCAAGAATAGGCTATCCCATAGCGCGTATGTATCAAAAAAAATTCGTCAACCAATCCATGAAAACTATGCACCATATAGTCAGCAATTAATTTGTCATTCTTTGATGCACTAAATTTTACGTCTGCATTAAACTTTGATTACCTTTACACTTCATTTAAAAATACATCAATACGTCAGTACGAAGTGTCCGTCTGTCGTTCACCGTCGAATCAATGGCAAAAATATCCATCAACCTATCTACAGGAAATGTAGAAAAAGCACCTGAAAACGACATCATTGTCGGTATAGACTTGGGAACTACGAATAGTCTCGTTGCGTATATGCAAGAAGGTAAAGCAATAGCCGTTTCTGATACAACAGGCAAAAATACGCTTGTTCCTTCTATCGTACATTTTACTAAAAATGAAGAAGTGATAGTAGGAAATGAAGCGAAAAAATACCTGCTTACAGAACCACAAAGTACCATTTATTCTGTCAAACGTCTGATGGGCAAATCGTATAAAGACGTATCGGATGCCGAACAATATTTGGGCTATGAAGTGATTGATGAAGATACAGACAGCTTAGTGAAAATTCGTGTGAGAGACAGATTTTACAGCCCCGTAGAACTCTCTGCCAAAATACTCGCCGAACTCAAAACTCGGATTGAGAATAATCTAAATCAATCTATTTCAAAAGCAGTCATCACCGTACCCGCCTACTTCAATGATGCTCAACGGCAAGCCACTCGCGATGCCGGTAAACTTGCCGGCTTGGACGTACTACGTATCGTCAATGAACCCACTGCTGCGAGTCTCGCTTATGGGATTGGTCTTAATCAGGAAGAATCCAAAACAATTGCGGTATATGATTTGGGAGGCGGAACATTTGATATTTCGATTTTGCAAATACAAGGTGGTATTTTTGAGGTGCTTTCGACCAATGGTGACACCTATCTTGGCGGCGATGATTTTGACAGAGCAATTATTGATTTTTGGTTAGAAAAGAATGATATTAATAGGCAAATTTTGATAGAAAATAAAGCAGTCAGTCAAAAACTCCGCGTCGCTGCCGAGCAAGCCAAAAAGACGCTCTCTGCTGATAATCAATATGTTGGAAGAGTAGGGGAGTGGTCGCTCGAAATTGATAAGGCAGAATTTGAATCACTCATTTCTCCATTAATAAACAAAACACTTAATTGCTGCAAACAGGCATTGAACGATGCCAAATTGACGATTGAAAACATTGATACGGTTATTATGGTCGGTGGTAGTACGCGCGTACCTTCAGTAAAAAATATGGTATCCGATTTTTTCAATCAAACCGTAAATGATAGCTTGAATCCAGATGAAGTAGTGGCACTCGGTGCTGCGATTCAGGCTGATATTTTGGCAGGAAATAATAAAGATTTACTACTTATTGACATCACACCGTTGTCATTGGGCATTGAGACGATGGGCGGCTTGATGGATACGATTATTCCGCGTAATACGAAAGTTCCTACAAAAGCCGGACGGCAATATACCACTTCCGTCGATGGACAAAAGAACCTTCAAGTAGCTGTTTATCAAGGCGAGCGCGACCTTGTAAGTGACAATCGAAAACTCGGAGAATTTATCTTACGGGGTATCCCGCCAATGCCCGCCGGAATTCCGAAAATAGATATACAGTTTATTTTAGATGCTGATGGAATTTTGACCGTTCGTGCGCGAGAACTACGTAGTGAATTGGAACAAAGTATTCAGGTGAAATCCGCTTATGGAATAAGCGAGGAAGAAATGGCACGGATGCTTTTGGATTCGATTCAAAATGCAGAAGCCGATATGAAAATTCGTGCATTGCTCGAAGCCCGAAATGAGGCGAATAATATTATCCTTTCTGCCGATAAATTCTTATCACAAAATGCGATTATTCTCAACGAAGAAGAAATTTCGGAAACGAAAAGATTAACGGGTATGCTAAAGAAAGTGGTTGCAGGTCAGGATAAAGACGCGATAAATGTTGCAATGAAAAACCTCAATAAATATACAACACCACTGGCGCACCGTGCATTGGATGTGAATATTGGGGAGGCAATGAAAGGACAGAAATTGTAGTAGGTAGAAATTTTGCTCTGCGTAGAAAAGATGAATGTTGGATAAATGAATTACATCAGCATCCATTTATCCAACATTAAATACACTGTTTTATAAATTTATTTACATTTTTTGACGTTTATTTTGAAATGAATCGAATCAAAAATGACGCGAATACTCACTGTATTTAAGGATTTTTTGGTGAAGAGTCATTTTGAAAGAAATACTCAAAAAAGTAAATAAATTTGTGAAACAGTGTATTAAATACACTGTTTTATAAATTTATTTACATTTTTTGACGTTTATTTTGAAATGAATCGAATCAAAAATGACGCGAATACTCACTGTATTTAAGGATTTTTTGGTGAAGAGTCATTTTAAAAGAAATACTCAAAAAAGTAAATAAATTTGTGAAACAGTGTATTTAATTATGGTGTTATATTTTTTGGCTTAAAATGACTTGTCCGCCCTGCGAGACTTGTACTCTAAGGTGTTCGATACTATCGCTATGCACTCTAAGGTGTTCGATACTATCGCTATGCACTCTAAGGTGTTCGATGCTATCGCTATGCACTCTATTGTTGCCATCACTGACTACCATAAAAGAATTAATTGTTGTTTTTTCAAATAAAATAGTACCTGTGCTTGATACTATTCTTACCGTAATTGGAGCTGTTGAAGGGTGCAGTGGTGTAGCGACGTGTATAATTTTGTCAGAAATTTTTACGGTTAAGCCTTTGTTTTGAGGTGTTTGATAAGTTGTTGTTTCTGAATTACTTGAGGCATTGATATTACTCAATGAAATTGTCATACATACAATGACCAAATACGCAATTTTAGTGATCTTTCTCATAAACTTCATTTCTTTTAGTGTAAGTGAGTTAAGTAATGTTTCTATTTTGCTGTTTCCATACTCAATGTAATCCGAGTCCCGCATATTCCCATGCAAAAAAACGGAAAATCGTGACGGACAAAAAATAACCTTTGGTTATTTAATTTCTTTGAAAAGCAATTTTATACTTATGACACTAATCAAGATAATCCGTAATTTTTTGATTATAAAGAGTTAAAACAATACATGAACATCTCATGTATTTAAAGTCCATTTTTTATTGTGATAAAAACGTGTTGTCCATAGGCTACATCTTTCGTCACGATATCGTGACCTTTATTGAATTATGGAGTAAATTTTTCAAAAAACATACTCCTTATTATTGAATTTGTCCTCAAAATTGCGAACTTTTGTACTATGAATAGCAATCCAATTATCAACAACTTACTTAAAAAACACGATTTGCGTAAGACTCCAGCAAGAGTAGAGATTTTGGGATTATACACAGATACGCCACACGCTATGTCACATGGCGATGTCGAGCAACAGCTAATTGACATGGATCGCGTGACCATATATAGGACGCTAAGTACTTTTGAAGAAAAAGGCATCATCCATCGGGCTTATGACGGCGGGGGAGTGGTCAAATACGCTCTGTGCCATGCCGATTGTTCTTCACACCAACATCGTGACGAACATCTGCATTTTTCATGCGTCCAATGTGGCAATACCTACTGTATAGAAGGTTATACCATTCCTGAAGTCGAGAACCCTAAAGGTTATACTATTGATAATGTCTTCTTATTTGCAAAAGGAACTTGTAGTTCCTGTAATTAAGATTCTACGTATATTTCGCTCCGCGAGGGTGTAGGACAAATTTTTAATCTGCCTCGTACCGACGACTTTAGCCGTCGCGGGAAAGTACCGAGCCACTTGACGGCTAAAGTCGTCAGTACAGTGGCATTTCAAAATAAAATTAAAAATTTGTCCTGCACCCCTCCGTGAAATCTACCTAATCTAAGGGTAGATTATTTTTTTCGTCTTCCCCAACGTGGCGAAGCCACTACCATAATGAATGAATTTTGAATGAGCGAATAAGTTAATATTATCGACATATTCATTCATTCAAAATTCATTCATTCACTCATTTTTTGCCAAAAAAACGTAAAAGTTGAGAATATAGATACTAACCAAATAATCAATGTATAAAAAGTCGCTTGAAGAAAGTTCTGAGTTTTTGGCGGGAGATGAGACACTACTCCGCGAAATTCTACACCCACATAAAGATGGAGTAACAATAGGATACAGCATAGCTCATGCAAAATTGGAAGTCGGCAAGTCGTCACTTCCTCATCGACTCAAGGGCTCAGAAGTATATCACATTTTAGAAGGTGAGGGTGTGATTCATATTGATGCTCAAAGTACGCCCATTCAAAAAGGTGATACCATCTATGTACCAAATAAAAGCCTACAATTCGTAGAGAATACAGGGAAATGTAACTTGATTTTCATTTGTATAGTAGAACCCGCATGGACACCAGAGAGTGAATTTATTGATTCTTGAGGCTTGGCTTAACAATAAAATATATCACAAAAAACAATAATTTACAAAAAATCGCTGTCACAAATATTATGCTTATATCCTTTAGTGTTTATTGTATAAAAGTATTTTAAAAAAATTATTAAAGAAACTACATTTAAAATTGATTTGGGATTGAATGTACTGGATATAGTGCTTAAACTTTGGACGAAATGTATTAAGTATCAAGTATCAGGACGAGATGAAATTTAATTGCCTGATTTTTAATCATAATTATATTTAAATTAAAACTTATTTAAAAATATATTTTTTAATTCAAATGCCTGATAATCAAATAGTTATAATTTTAAGTCCTGATACTTGATGCTTTTGTCCAAAGTCCAGATAGTGCAAAATGTTAGATATTCATTGATCTAATAATTAAACATATAAGTTGTAAGAAATCATTGCCCATTAGAATGGTATTAAAATATTTTTTATAACTTAGCTAATAGTTATTTGCATTTTTTGCCCTAACGTCTGTTATTTTATCCAAAATCTTAGTAGTAAGTCAATCTAATTATGATATGTTGCTTTGAGTGAAATTTTTTCGAGTACGAGGCGGAGGTTATTCAGCATAGTCGTAGCTACGCTGGATGTTCTCCAACAAAGTAATCGGACAAATTTCGCCAAATGAACTTATCATAATTAGTTTGACTTACTACTTAGTGCATGTTTGAAAATTTTTAAACATACTCTACTTAAAAAACGCGACTTATGGCTATTACTACTCAACAAACAACTATATTGAAAAACGAAAACCTCAATAGTGAGCAGTTCAATATAGACAAGCATCAATTGACGCTCATTTTTGGTTCACGTTATACCTTTGAAGACGAGAATTTTTGTCAACAATTTGTCCCTTCCTCACCTGACAAGCACATTATTATGTGTTCTACATCCGGTCAAATTGCCGATACATTAGTTTATGATGAGGAATTAGTCTTGACGGGTATATCTTTTGAACACACAGATTTAAAAATTGCTAAAACAAATATTACGGATCAAAAAAATAGCTATCAAGCCGGTCAACAACTTGCCGGGGAGTTGCTCGATGAGCGACTTGTGCATGTACTGATATTTTCTGATGGAAATATTGTAAATGGCGGAGAACTCGTAAATGGATTGAATAAAATCTTGCCTAAAAATGTTACATTTACGGGAGGTATGGCAGGTGATGCGGCGCGTTTTGAACGAACTCTCGTGGCGCATAATGAAATACCTTCAGCCGGAAATATCATTGCGATAGGCTTGTATAGTGATAAATTAGAAATAGGTTATGCTTCCAATGGCGGTTTTGACCCTTTCGGACCTTATCGAAAAATCACTAAGGCAGAGGGTAATGTATTATACGAATTGGACGGTAAAAATGCTTTGAGTTTATACAAAGAATATCTCGGTGATTTGGCAAACGAACTACCCGGTTCTGCTTTATTTTTCCCGCTTTCTGTAACCATGCCTGACAGTCAAACTTCCTTAGTCAGAACGATACTCTCCGTCGATGAAGCCACAAATAGCATGACCTTTGCTGGTGACGTACCCGAAGGTGCTAAGGCTCGCTTGATGCGATCGAATATCGAACACGTCGTAGATGCCGCCGAAGATGCCGCTAAGGGCTGCCTCGAATTTCACAATACATCACCCCAACTTGCGTTATTGATTAGCTGTGTAGGAAGAAAATTGATTCTGGACCAGCGCGTAGAAGAAGAAACTGAAGCCGTCAAAGACATGCTTGGAAATGTAACACTAACGGGTTTTTATTCCTATGGAGAAATATGTCCTTCATCAAACAGTAAAAGCGTTTACGCAGATTTGCACAATCAAACTATGACTATTACAACTTTTACAGAGTTATGAGTGATACCAATCAATTCAATAAACTTTTAACACGACAAATCAAGCGAAAATATGGTGCAGTAGAAAATATCCCAAAAGAATTAGAGGAATTGCTGGAAACTGTCAGTAAAACCTACGAACAGCATCATCGAGATAGTCGTCTGCTTGAACGTGCGATGAATCTCAGCTCGCAAGAATTAACAGAAACCAATGAACGATTGTCGTCTCAAACTGAAGAGCTACAAAGGTCAAACGAAGACCTCCAACGCTTCGCGGTAGTGGTGGCTCATGATCTAAAAGAACCACTCCGTACCATTAGTAGCTTTCTGCAATTGATCATGAAAAAAGAGCAGGACAAATTTTCTGAAGAAAGTCTTGAATATTCGCAGTTTGTCTTGGATGGAGTCAATCGTATGGCAGGATTACTGGACGGCTTGCTTCGGTATTCGACTATAGGAAAGCATCACGAAGTGGAATTTGAAACCGTCGAACTCGATAAAATACTCAAACACGTAGAGGAAAATTTATTATTTAAATTAAATGAAAATCAAGGCAAGGTACAATATGATACACTTCCTGCGGTAAAAGCCAATCCCGGACAAATGACCCAACTTTTTCAAAACCTCATCGACAATTCCATCAAATTCCAAAATGGTAAGCCTCCTGTTATTGATATTAATCACCAACCTTACGATAGACACTACCACCAAATTACGGTCAGAGATAATGGCATCGGTGTCAAAAAAGAATTTTCTGATAAAATCTTTCTGATTTTTAAAAGATTGCACCATGCGGGAGCTGGATATGAAGGTTCGGGTGTAGGCTTATCGGTTTGTAAAAAAATCGTAGAGCATCACAACGGAAAAATATGGATTAATAGTGACTATACCGATGGCTTTAGTGTTAGTTTCACCTTACCCGTAGCAGAATGATATTGCCGACCTTACATAGTAATGTAACAGGGCGAACGAAAAGTCGTTTTCATAATATGTTTTTAAAGTTGAAGGGAAAGCGTGAGTCGGCGGACATTTTGAAAATGTCAGGCGACAGTATTTGCTCACTATTCAATGACAATCAATTATTTACAAAGTAGAAATTACTTAATTTATTTAAAAAAATTTAAATCAAAATGTAAATATATCTCGCCTGACATTTTGAAAATGTCCGCCGAGTAGGCTTTCTTAAAAACTTAAAAATTAATATATTACGCATTATGAAAACGACTTCTCGTTCGCCCTGTACACTCAATAACCTAATCCCCAATAACGGCTTTACGTTCCTTATCTAAAGTTGTCATTTCTTTGGTAGCTTGACTTTTAAAAGTTTCATAATTATGGTGAATCTCATCCCAAGTATCTGATTTACAATATTCGAGTCGTAGTGCCGTAGCAGCAAATTCATCAAGTCCGATGATTTTGATGGTTGATTTGATGGTATGTGCTTCGTAATGAATACCGTCTTTGTTCTTATCTTTAATATGCTGTCCCATTTTTGTAATAGAAGTAGGAACTTGTTCCATAAACAAATCAAGCATTTCAGAAATATGTTGTTGTTTACCTCTAAAAAGTTGATACAGATGCGCCAGTTTATCCAAAGCCGGATTTTGTGTGTTACCTTCGGGTATATTTTGTATGTTAGGCATGTCAAATATTTTATTTATTACCGACAACAAAGCTTGTGGTGGAAAGGGCTTATTTAAATAAGCACCAATATTTAATTTTCGTGAAACTGACTCAGACAAACCTGCTTCGGTAGTAAGAATAATGACAGGCAAATCGGGATTAATATCGGGCGGTTGTTGCCGCAGTTGAAGAATAAAATCAATGCTATTGCCATCCGGTAAATTAATATCAGAGAGTAGGCAATCGTATTTTTTTATAGATACTTTGTGCCTTGCTTTCTCTAATGTGCTGACGATGTCCAAGCGCAATTTCCAATCAGCAAATAAATCACTGATATATAATATATTAGCGTCGTTATCTTCTATGAGTAAGAAGTGTTTTTTACGCCAATTTTGAGGAACATAAAAATCATTTTTCGGTTCATAGAGCATTGTTTTTGCCTCATCCGGCAGATCAAATGCTAAAGTAACCGTCATTGTTGTCCCCTCATTTATTTTGCTATCTACCGTGACATTTCCATCCATCAAATTCAGCAATTCTTTCACAATACTTAAGCCCAATCCTGTGCCTATTTCGTCCATTGATTTTTGATGATGCACTTGCGTAAACCGTTGGAAGATGTCCTTCAATTTATGCTTTTCGATACCAACTCCGGTGTCTGTAACCACAAATTTTGCGATGATTTTACCATCTTTTTGCTCTGTTACGCTACTGTACAAAGAGACGATGCCCTCATCTGTAAATTTGACGGCATTATTTAGCAGATTGAGCAAGACCTGATAAGTCCGTGTACCATCACCAATGAGGCAAGGTGGAAAATCGGAAGCAGTTTGTACGAGCAACTGAATCCCTTTTTTTTGAGCTTTGACAGAGAGAGTGCCAGCGAGATTATCGAATAATTCGGTCGTATAAAAGGCTTGTTTTTCTATCTTAATTGTCCTTGCATTGATGCTTGCCATATTGAGCAAATCATTGACAATGACCATGATGTTGTCAGTAGAACCTCTGATGACTTCCATATATTTGCGCTGGGCAGGCGTGAGCGGTGTATTGCTCAAAAGATGCCCCATGCCGAGAATTCCATTCAAAGGCGTTCGGATTTCATGGCTGACTACGGTATAAAGGTCTTCTTTAAATTTTGCTTCATCTTCAATGACTTTCTTTTGAGTTTCCAATAAAGCACTTTTTTCTTCCAACTGTTTAATTGTATTGCTTAATACGTTGTGCATTACTGATTTATCATGAACAATTCTTTTTATTTTAAAATTTTTTATATTTGATTCATGGCTTATCCTATCTAATAATTCAAGTAAAGCAACAGCTTTTTCGCTCGGTAAATTAAGTAGATTAATTTGTTTATATAAGGCTGCTACATATTGTTGAATTTTCTTACTCATTTGCTGATTTTATCGTTCCCAAAGTAACCAATGAACAAGTTTCATTGCTATAATTTGTTTTTCCATCGGCATGTTTGCTGATTTCGGCATAAGTAAAAAGCCCTGTACAAGGTTTTTCCCAAAGCTCGTACACGCCACGTATCTCATCCTGAATGGCAGGACCAAGCGATAAATGGCGGGCTTTGCAAGAAAACATTAGCAAAGCATCCGCATTACTTGTACGCGATTTGAAATGAGCAAAACGTTCCAAATTTCGGTCAACCATATCAAAACCGGATGCCATCGAAAAATGAAAAACATCTCCATCTCTGACAGACCCCGCCATGATTAGCGATCGTTCCTTAAGGTTGCTGCCTACGGGCGCACGCATGGTACGATTGCCCTCCCGCTCTAATTGAAATGGATATTGAGCATTAGACAGAGAAATAGTATCTTTTTCTTCCTTTAGATCATAATGACTTCCGAAAAACTGCTGGCAATAATCCAAGGCAGGCTCTCCATTGATGGTATAAATAATATTACCTTTGGCTTTTGTAATGACATGCTGCGTACCTACGGGTTCCCAGCCACTTACAGCCAAGCCATTTACCTCAATCTTATCGCTATCAACGACAAGTGTGGCAACAGCGTTTTCGGAGATTTTATCTCCAACAAATACTTTTGTAGAAAGTGCCAAAGTAGCATCACTGCAAGTCCCTCCAAAAATAGTAGGTTCTTGCGCTGAAGCCTCATAAATACCTTCAATCATATCATCTCCATTCACCGCAAAAGTCATTAGCGTGATATAAGCCGGACGTGAAAAATGAGATAAGCCGAAACGAGCAATGTTCTTACCTGACTGTTTGGATGTCAAGGCAGTAGCATCTTCAAAATGCAAATGATACTGCTCTTTGTCAATGTCGAGCAGCATAACTGCCATATTACCTTCGGTGATTTCACCATTGGTAAATTCGCCGGCAGTAGAGCCGCCTATGAGGCCTATGTCGTATCGACCTAATAACTGGCTCAACTCACAAAAACCGTGCGTCACAGTAGAAAAAATAATAGCTAAGGAAGGGGTAAAGCTCGTTTTTATTGTGTCCATAATACGAGCATCCAGACTCGAAAGCGAGTCCACCTGAAAGGCTGTTACATTCATTATTAAAATTGGGTTGCTATCAGGTTTGGTCTGGGACAGCTTGAGTAACCGATTATGTGGAAGGAGTGGTGATACATGTTTTAAATGGGGGGTGTTACCAAAGCTACGAAACGCCGATTTGTTACAAAATCTGCATAAAAATACAAGGTAAATTTATTTTTATCAAATATTTTTAAGCCTTATTAGTCGGAATGTTGATAACTTTTTTGAATACTTTTATACGTTAAAATTATAATATTTGTTTCATAAATCCAAATAATATTATATTGATTATTCGTAAATCATTGAGGTTTATTATATTTAAATAGAAATTTATACTAAAAAATTATACTTGTGAACACGTAATAACTTTCTATACAATATCTTATATGAAATTATATCTTTATTTTTATCTTGGGCAATTCGTCATTTTTTTACATTAAATTAACAAAACTTACTTGTGTTATGTTTAAATAGGCGTATAAATTCATGGTTTTTATAATTTCGTACAATCGTCTGACAACTTAAAATCGTAAAGAATCAAACTCAAACTTTACTATGAAAAAATATATATTTATTCTATGTTTCTGTTCTTTTTATAATTGGTCTTTTTCACAACAAACCGTCGGTTTATTCCTCAATGACAGCCTTTCTTATAATGGTTATACCTTGTTTGCTCCGGTATCTTCCAGAACAACTTATCTGATAGATAACTGTGGTTATGTTATCAACACTTGGGAGAGCGCGTATCGTCCGGGCGAAGTGGCTTATTTGCTCGAAAACGGTAATTTACTCAGAGCTTGTCACATCGGTAGTAATACTTTTTTCGGTGGTGGCATAGGCGGAAGATTGGAAATACATGATTGGTATAACAATCTTTTGTGGGCTTATAATTACAATTCAGAATTGTACCACCAACACCACGACCTTGAATATTTGCCTTCCGGCAATATCTTATTAATCGCGTGGGAATACCGCACAGAGGCAGAAGCCATTGATGCGGGACGCAATCCATCTACCGTTAATATTAGACTTTGGCCCACCCAAATCATAGAACTCCAACCTGTTGGTGCTGACAGTGCCAATATTGTATGGGAATGGCATCTGTGGGATCACCTGATTCAGGATTACGATTCGTCAAAAGAAAATTACGGCGTGGTAGCCGACCACCCAGAATTGATAGATATTAATTATAATTCAAGCATAGGCGGAGGTCCTGCGGGGAATGCAGATTGGGTACATGCCAATTCTGTGGATTACAATCCTGAGCTTGACCAGATTATCATTAATTCTCGATATTTCAGCGAATTTTGGATCATTGACCACAGCACGACCACCGAAGAAGCAGCCGGACACACAGCAGGCAATTCAGGCAAAGGTGGAGACATTCTTTATCGTTGGGGCAACCCGAGAATCTATGATAGAGGCGAAAGTGGAGATAGAACGTTATTTAGCCAACATGATGCACACTGGATTACAGAAGGACTACCCGATGCAGGTAAAATTATGATTTATAATAATGGAACAGGTCGTCCGGATGGGAATTATTCTTCCGTTGACATTATCGAACCGCCTGTAGATGCTACCGGAAATTATCAATTAAACCCCGGCGAAGCTTATGGTCCTAACAACTTGTATTGGACATACAAAGCCGATCCGCCCAATTCCTTTTATTCAAGTTTTATCTCCGGCGCACAAAGACTACCCAATGGCAATACGCTCGTTTGTGAAGGCTCAAAAGGACGCTTTTTTGAGGTGGATATGAACGGTGAATTACACTGGGAATATCTCTCTCCGATTGTTTTTGGTGATCCGGCTACACAGGGGCAACCTATCAGTGGACAAAATTCTGTCTTCCGTACTTATCGCTATGCGCTGGATTATCCGGCTTTTGAAGGACGAGATTTGACTCCTCTTGAACCAATAGAACTCGAACCTTTACCTTCTGATTGTGAGCTTTTTACATCTTTAAATGATATTCAAATTGAGAAGACCGCAAATGTATATCCCAACCCAGTATCTTCTTATTTAAATGTCGAAACATACGACCAGACCAATGTTCGCATTGCCATATACGATGTAAGTGGAAAGGCATTACACGAGAGTCAATACACCTCGACTTCTTTTCAAATCAATACACATACTTTTCCGAAAGGCATTTATTTTATACATTTTTATAATAAAAATAATACATATTTATTCGTAAAAAAAATTGTTAAAATGTAATTGGGAAGAGGTTTTTTCGCCAAAAACAAAATTTAAAAAACTGCGTCTTGCTGAACTTGTTTCAGCATCTCCTGAAGAACAAGGCGAGATTTTAATCAGTAGCTCCTGTTTAAAATTGATTTTCATTGCCCGAAAGATGCTGAAACAAGTTCAGCAAGACGTTTTCTCTTGATTTTTTATTTTTATAGAAAAACCCTTTATAAGTAATTCATCATTTTAGCTATTCTATCGTATTTTTACACCATGCTTATAAAACGAATTATACCCTTCAGCATCAACTTATGCCTTCTAACAGTAATATTGCTTTGCTCAATGACTTCTTGCCAAGCACAGCCTGACAATTCCGAGCGTATTTACATACGTGCAGACAGTCTGCGTGGTAGTTTGCTTCCCGAACGCGCTTGTTATGATGTAACTTTTTATGATTTAAATATAAAAGTAATACCGGAACAACGCATGATAGAAGGTAGTAATTCGATAGTATATAAGGTGAATGATAACTTCCGTACTTTGCAAGTGGATTTATTTAAAAATATGAAAATCGACCGCATCGAATCACAAGGTAAGACACTCGAATATCGACGCGAATACGATGCAGTTTTTGTAGATTTTCCTGACGTACAAAAGAAAGGAAGTACTGGAGAGATGACCGTATTTTATCATGGAAAACCCATCGTAGCCAATTCACCGCCCTGGGACGGTGGTTTTGTATGGGAGAAGGATGAAAAAGGTACGGATTGGATTGCGGTGGCTTGCGAAGGAATTGGCGCGAGCCTTTGGTGGCCCAATAAAGACCACCTTTCCGATGAACCGGACAGCATGAGAATTCGCTGTGCCGTACCGGAGAATTTAGTTTGTGTATCAAATGGTAACTTAAAGAAAGTCAGTAACTTAGAAGATGGTTTTCGCCTATTTGATTGGTTTGTCAGTTATCCTATCAACAATTATAATGTCTCGCTAAATATCGGTGATTATGTGAATATCAAAGATACTTACACGGCTTTAGATGGTGATAAATTAGATATAGATTATTACGCTTTGTCATATAATAAGGATAGGGCAAAGGAACATTTTAAGGGAAATGTACAAGAAATGCTTGCTTGCTTTGAGCAATATTTGGGCAAGTATCCGTTTTGGCGTGACGGCTATGCACTCGTCGAAACACCGTATCTCGGTATGGAACATCAAAGTGCGATTGCCTATGGAAATGATTATCAAAATGGCTACAACGGACGCATCATGGCAGGTTTAGAATTTGACAATTTGCTGGTACATGAGAGTGGGCATGAATATTTTGGAAATAGTGTTAGTGTAAAGGATATTGCGGAATTATGGATACATGAAGGCTTTACAGTTTACATGGATGCTTTATATGTAGAATGTAAATTTGGTTATGAATCGGCTTTAAAGTTTTATAAAGCAACGCAGAGATATATCGCCAACAACGAACCGATGGTTGGTCCGCTTGATGTCAATCACGAAAACGATGGCAGCGACATTTATTACAAAGGGGCTTGGATGTTGCACACCCTTCGGAATGTCATTGAGAATGACGAATTATGGTTTGATATATTGCGGTCATTTTATGAAGATAATCAAATGTCAAATATTGATTCGCAGGTATTTATCAACCATGTTAATCGTAAAACAGGCGAGGATTTTACGGCATTTTTTAACCAATATTTGTATTACAAACGTATTCCTGAATTGCAATACAAAATCAAAAAATGTGGTAAACATATAGAAGTAGAATATCGCATGAAAACAGATGTAGCGAACTTCAAAATGCCACTCAAAATTGGTCAGAAAGGTAATTACACCACCATTCATCCAACTGCTGAATGGCAGACCACCAAATTGAAGCAGACAAAACCCGACGAATTTCGCGTTGCCGAAGAATTATATTATATCAATGTTCAAGAATTTTAATGTGTAACCACTAAGTCCACTAAAGACACGAAATCGACCTAACGTAGAAGAACACAAGAAATTTTCTTAGTTTCCTTTCACGTAAATTCGATTTCGTGTTCTTAGTAGTAAGTCAATCTAATTATGATATGTTGCTTTGAGTGAAATTTTTTCGAGTACGAGGCGGAGGTTATTCAGCATAGCCGTAGCTACGCTGGATGTTCTCCAACAAAGTAATCGGACAAATTTCGCCAAATGAACTTATCATAATTAGTTTGACTTACTACTTAGTAACCTTAGTGGTTACACAATTATAAGAAATTTTAATCTGTGTATTCAATCATCAAACCGCTTTTGTTTTTGCTTCAGCCCGAAACGGCACACCGTTTTACGCTGCGTCTTTTCCGTTTAATATTATTTCTTCCTTTTGGAAAAAATTTTATAAAAAAAATATATACGCACCAAGATGAGCGTCTGCGACGCGAATTATTTGGTTTGACCTTTAAAAATCCGGTGGGATTAGCGGCGGGTTTTGATAAGGATGCGAAGCATATCAATACGATGTCGCATTTGGGATTTGGTTTTATTGAAGTGGGGACTGTCACGCCACAACCGCAAGTGGGCAATCCACGTCCGCGCCTGTTTCGCTTACGAAAAGATAAGGCACTCATCAATCGAATGGGCTTTAATAATGAAGGTGTTGTCGCCACCGTTGAGCGACTCAAAAAACCGCGCCCAGAAGGACTTATTATCGGCGGCAATATTGGTAAAAACAAAACGACACCCAATGAAAAAGCTGAAGAAGATTATGTGATTTGTTTTGAGGCATTGCACCCTTATGTCGATTATTTTGTTGTCAATGTCAGTTCGCCCAATACGCCCGGTTTGCGCGATTTGCAAGATAAAGAACCTTTACAAAAGTTGCTTAATCGCCTACAAAATCTCAATAAAGAAAAAGCACATCCAAAGCCTATTCTTCTCAAAATAGCTCCTGACTTGACGAACTCACAACTCAATGATATTGTGGAGATTATACAAAATACAGATATAGCAGGTATCATTGCCACAAATACAACCATCGACCGAAATAATTTGCAAGAAAATCCGAAAAATATCCAACAGATAGGTAATGGTGGACTAAGTGGTCAGCCGCTCAAATCGCGTGCTACGGAGGTCATTCGTTATTTGTCAGAAACATCGGGTAAGGCTTTTCCTATCATTGCAGTGGGTGGTGTTGCCTCCGCGAAAGATGCTCAAGAAAAACTTGACGCAGGAGCTGCTTTAGTGCAAATTTATACGGGTTTGATATACGAAGGACCTGCTTTAGTGAAGCGCATTAATGAGAGTTTGTAAAGTTTACGGAGTTTATAGAACATTGTTTTGCCATAGGCAAAACCGACCACTCTATAAACTAATCACTTTATAAACCCTATAAACCCTGTTAAAATTTATACTTAATCTGTGCTTTGATTTCCGAAAGCGTATGTCCTTCGATTTCATCTAAGCCATCACGAAAGGAGTCGCGATTACGCAGATAGGTTTGAGCAAATCGTGCTTCGATAGTCACATTACGAATTCCTTTATAGCGTAAGTTGAAGTAAAATCGCGTGCCTTTATAGGCATAAGCAGGTACAGTAAAAAATCCGATTAAATCATTTTCGTAAGCATAAGCTGCTGAATCATAAGTATCTGAATCAAATATAGCAAATCGTGTTGTAAAGGAAAGAGGAATACCGATAGGTTTATATATTACATCTTGATAAATCATAAAACCTTTAGATAGGGGCTTTGCTTCATTATCAAAATAGACGAGTTCAAGACGATTGCGAAGTTCGAGTGCTTTACTGACTTTATTCGCAAGGTGAATACGAAGGTTGATTTTACGACGAGGAACGATGGCATTAAATTCACTCTCACCAGCAGGTGTATTGACGGATTTGACCTCATCGCGGAAGCGAATATAGACATTCATTTTTCGTTTGACGCGATAAGTGGCTTGCACCAAATATTCATATCCGGTAGAGGGAGCATCTATCCTAGAACGCAACCAAGGGTGTCGCCATGTATCAAAATAGGCACTAAATTGCCAATTGTAATTCGGCTTAATATCTAAGCCCAAATATAAACCGCTTTCGTTAGCACCACCGGATGTTTCTGCAAAGGGATTTCCGTAAAGTGTATTGTGTTCTTTTTGAAAATAACGATGTAAAACGGCTAATTTGACAGTACGGTCAAGTCCGATAAGCAGCCCGTTTATAGTAGCCAGTCCGTTCACATTAGCATTGCTGTAAGCTGTTTCTCCAAAGAAGTTAATGTTCCGAAAAATATAGCCATAATCAAGGCTCATTTGTGCCATTCTATCACCCGTAAATCTGAACTTACTGTAAACATCTTCCCGACGTTGCCATTTATTATCAAATTTGGTGTACATACCATTCGCAGCAATGTGGAATTGGCGAGTTTTATACTTTAGGCTGCCGCCTACATTGGTTTCACGAACAGTGCCTTCATAAAGCAGTTCATTTTCGTTGCGATGCAATCCGCTTGTTTGAAGGGAAGAGAAGCTGATACCTTCGACAAAATCAATGTCCAAAGCCCCTACATCAATTGCCCTACCATCACGATTTCGATACGAACCAAAAGCTGTGAAAGTCAAGTTTTCGCCCAATGCCAAAGTACCACCTAATCCCCTGAAAAACAAGGACTCATTGACTGAAGTATAGGGTCTTATTGCTCGTCCGCCACTACGAATATCCGTTACATACGAGCTTTTGCCTGTACCGTATCCATTGGCGACAATTAGCCCTTGACCAAGAGTGACTTGATAGTCGCCAAGTGCGATAGATTTGACAGTTCGATTAATATTTCGGTAGTATAAATGCGCTGAATAGAAGTCAAAACCGGCTTTATTTGAACCTCTAAAAAAGTCTTCGCCAGGGTCTTTTTCCATTGTAATTCCCCAACTGTGGCGGTTTTCGTAAGAGTGTTTGAACCTTGCATAAATCCTGCCCGGCGCACCTACAAAACGGCTCGTATCTTCCTCTGTAATAGGCTGAAAACCGCGTGCTGTTTCAAGAAAACGAGAGTAGCGGAGTGTCAAGTCATTTCTACCTTCATAGAGCATTTTTCCGACAGGAACATTAAAAGTTTCAGCACCTTTTTTGACAGCTACATAAGGTAAAATCCGGGTGATAGTTTCGAGGTCAAATTCGGGGATTGCTTGAAGTTCACGGATGTCGATAAGTTGTCCCATTTTTTTGCGATAATCTATCAAGGTATTGATTTGTATGCTGTTGAGTAAGCGCAAATCTGCGAGTTCTTCTTCTGTGGTTTGGTTTAAATTGAGGGGCTTTCTGAGGTAACCACGTAACACGTCAAATACTCCATCAAAATCAAAATCAGAGTCGCTGTCTGTGACTATATTTTCAATGTATTCGCGAGTAGCCGGAGGGAGTTCGTCTATATCATCTTGAGCATGTAGGGTAGGGGAGAGGAGGAGAAAAAAGACAAGGCAAGCAAACGCTATGCTTGACGACAAACGACGGATGGATACTTCATTTAAAGGAAAAAACGAAGTAAGAAACCGCATTACGAATGTAGTTATTTTTTTATACATAAAACAAAATGTACGTAATAAAATATTCTTTAAAGTGTAAAAAGCGTAATTTAAACTAATTTTATAATGTAATAATGTATTTTTTATTTAAAACAAGCAAACTATGGATTTAATTTATTATAAATTAATTATTATTTAAATAAAACATTTCACACACTAATCAATTTTATATTAATATTACTTGTCCAGCGAACTGGAAGTTCGCCTTATTCTATACGTTACTGATAAACCGGGTGTAAAGCCTAAATATTGATGATAAGCTGTTGCAATATCAATATCCAAATCACCGAGATGAATACCGAGACCAAAGCTATTTTGTATCGGCTGAGTACCCACGCCCACACGTAAGGAAAGTGCATCGACCAAATGATATTCTACACCACCTTTGAAAGCTGCCGTATAGTCAAAATCCTTTTCTACTTCTACGGCTATCGTCACTTTTTTGGAAGGTGTGTATGCTACACCAACATTAAGTTGAGCGGGAATAATGTCTGCGTCATCATCCGTAAGTTTCATGCGTATCGGGCTGAAAATATGCGCTCCAACTACAAAATCTTCCAATAAATCAGCTTGCACACCTACTTCAAAAGTAAAGTTGCTTGCTGTACCGTATTCAGGTATGCGTGTACCGAGATAATCGACCTGTGCGCCAAGTGCCACGCCTTCAAAAAGCTTGCGTGCGTAGGCAATTCCTATCTTTTGTTCATTATAGTTTTCATAACCGAAGTAGTTGATTGTCAAGGCAAAAGCTCCTGAATTGGTAGGGTAGGAGAGTGCTGCTGCATAAGAACCGAGTTCGGCAAGTAGAAAGCGTTGCTCGCCAAAAGCCGTAAAACTCAAATCATCTAAAAAAGCCAATCCTGCCTGATTGCTAAAAGCACTATTGATGTCTCGAAAAGTGACGGAAGCATCACCCATCGCCAAGCCTCGCGCACCGGCTTTTGCAGGCGTGCCATTCTGTGCAAAAAGTGGCAACATTGACATGAAAGAGCAAAGTAAAGTAAAAATATATTTTGTTTTTATCATTTTGAGCGTAAATGTTTTACACCTTTAAATATTTATCAAATACTCTCGTAAAATAGAACGATATTTACAATGTTACCTGATTTTCCTCTGTTATTTTTGCATAAAATTCACCTGCGCCGGTCATCGTTCGTTCCATCGTCTCAAAATCAACGCTTACTAAGCCAAAACGATAGGTCGGTCCGAGGTTCCATTCAAAATTATCCATCGTCGTCCAATGGATGTATCCAAATAAATCAACGCCTTCTTTGATGGCTTCGTGGCAAGTGGAAAGGTAGTCTTTTATACTCTGTTGACGAAAAGCATCGTCGTCGGTACAGACTCCGTTTTCGGTGATAATGATAGGCTTATTATATTTTTTATGAAATCGTACTAAAATGTCTTTCAATCCTTTAGGGTAATATCCCCACATTTTGTCATTGGGAATCCCCATCTCTTTTAATTTGCCCGGATTATCGGCTTCGGAGATAGGAAATGGCGTAAAAGGCATATAAACATAATAGCTAATTCCCCAAAAATCGTTCTTTTCAAAGTAAGTTGCTGCCTTGTCGATAAACCACCAATCGACGAATTTGGCAAGACGTTTTCCAAGAAAATTTGTACCGAAAAAAGTACCTGTGTTTTTAGAAATCCCGATTTGCTTGTTAGGATATTTTGCTTTTAGCAGGTCGTAAAGTTCGTCGTGTGCTGCGCCCATATTCGCAAGTACGCGATTCGCTTTAAAATAACTTTTTTTCAAGGGAGGAAAATTTCCTATCATAAAGCCATTCAGTGCATAGACTCCGGGTTCATTGAATGTATTAAAAATATAAGCATAATCACCAAAGTAGTGCATACACTTTTCCGCAAAATCAATGAAAGCGGGGATGTTGTCGCGATTGAGCCAAGTGCCGTTATTTTCAAACCATAATGGATTACAAAAATGATGAAAGACGAACATGATTTTCATGTCAGCGTCATTGAGTTTTTGGAAAAAATCTTGGTATTCCGCCACCACATCTTCCTGAAAATCAGCCATTGGCGCAAGTTGCAGCCTTGCCCAATCAACACCACACCGATACACCGAACCAAACTGACGGATATATTCCAAGTCTTCATCGCGACGTTTTTCGTGGTCGCTGGTACGAAGAAAAGTATAGCCGTCTCTGGATTCAAAACCCTTCCAATTATGTTCGGAAGCTGTTTCTATTTGTGCTGCTGCGGTGGATGTTCCCCAGAGGAAACCGTCAGGAAATTTTATGGTCATCTTTGCTTATTTTCTTGAGCAAAGATATAAGGTGCAAGGCAGTTTTTAGAATAAATCGCTTTATTTGTTAGAGTAGGTATTTCATGATTCCAAATAAAATCAATAAACCTATTGCTGCAAACACCGCATCCGTCGCACGTCTGATAAATACCTCTTTTCTTATTTTTAAATGTAGCGCAGCACGTTCTTCTTCGGTTAATTCTTTGATGTCCTTGATGTCACCGGAAGTATGATAGCGGAAGAAGTCTTCTTTTTTAGAATATACAGTGCTTCTACCTTTATTGAGTTGGCGATTGGTGCGTACAACGCTCGTTGGGCTATTTGAGAATAACATAATAGTGATTTTTAATGGTTAATGGATACTTCTAATTTACAGTATTTTTTTTGGATGTCGAAAGATATTCGATTAGCGTGGAGCGAATTTCGACGAATTTAATTTCAATAATATCTTCTTATTTAAAATTTAATTTTACTCCGTCAACTTTTTCTGACGATATAATTTTTAACATATAAAATAACCTTCACTTTAACCTTTAAAAAATTATGTTAAATAGGATTCTTAGGGGATTACCGGAGTATGTACGAAAATATTGTGTGAATAATTGATTTGCAGACAGGCAATTGTCGCGCATAATGAAAAGTTGAATTATCGACAGCAAGTTTAAGTGATAAACTTATTTGTGGGTTTCGTGTAGATTGTGTGGAATATTTGATGTTGGAATTGGTGGGTTATATTTTGCCTATAATTTATATTATGTTAAATAGAGTAATTTAATTTAAAAAAACAGCCAACCATTCCTTTGAATAGCTGCCTGCTGTCCTGAAAACATACTTTTTGTGTATGTGTGGTTTAAAAACTATTTGTAGTTTAAAGATGCACCTTTCTAATAGATGAATGGAAGTATATTTCTCAAAAAATCAGGAAGCTAAACGTTCGTTTTTTATATAATTACTTTTTGTCAAAATACATAAAAATCTAATAATCAACATATTGAGAATTAAAGATAGATAATTACGTATATTTAAAAATTAGGAGGCTTACCTTTTATTTTAGATATAAAAAAAGGGAATAATCGAAACGATTATTCCCTTCAAACGTTGCGATTTAAAAAATCGCTCTACGTCAAATTTATTTCAATGCCTCTAAACGCACTTTATACTCATTAGATTTTGTCAAATCATCTTTACGAGCATAGATTTCTTTGAGTGCAAAAATGGTATTATAATCTTTATTATTGATACCATCTGCTTTCGTAAAATAAGGCAAAGCCTTATCCATCAATGAAGCGACTTCAGCTTTGAGTGCATCATAACGAGCGGTTTCGCTGAGCGGTAATTCGTTCATTTCTTTACGCATTGGTGTAGTCTTGTTGAAGTACAAAGCACCGAGGCTGTAAACAGCATCAAAGTAACCATCATCTATACTGATAGCACTGTTGTAGTACTGCTCTGCTTTGGCAAAATTAGCATCTGCACCAGCCATATCTTTAGCTTCGTAAGCATTGTTGAAAAGTTTTTCGTACATGCTACCGGATACCAAATGCAAAGTTTTGTTGTCCGGCTCATTGGCAATTGCTTGCATGAGTTTGTCTTCCAAAACTTCCAATTTACCTGATTTGAGGTAGTGGTTGATTTCAGTGGTCAACAAGCCATTATCAGCTGGATTCGCTGCACGTCCTTTTGAAAGGAAGTCAAGTGCTTTGGCTTCATCTTCATCTGCATAGGCTTTGTAAAGTCCTTCAAAAATATTTGGCTTGGTCTCCCCTGCTGCAAGCAAACGTCCCATCGCTGTTTTGATAATGCCATTGTCACCTGCGTTCATAGCAGCAAGACCTGCATTGAAAAGTGCATTGCGTTGGTCTTCATTGTCATCACCAATGCCCATGCCATCGCTGATTTCAACGGTTTTCATAAATGCTTTGGCAGCACCGCCAAAATCTTTCGCACCAAATAGGTTCGCTCCTTTTTGACTAAATCCGGCAGCTACATTTTTGAGTGCTTCGGTAGCAGCAGTCAATTCGAGTTTTTTGGCACCACCTACGGCACTTACTTTTTGAAATGCTTCGTAAGCTTGGTCAACTGCATCTGGGTATTTGCTACTGAAAACACCAGTCGCGTCACTCATTACTTCATTGAAGATGTTACCTTTCAACAACCATGCAGCAGCTTTTCCTTTGATACCTTCGTCTGCCATCGCTGTACCGATAGAGCTAATGGCATTGGTCAATTCTCCGGCATTGCCAGATCTATCTTGCGTATATTTAGAGAATGCTCTTTCAGCTGATTTTAAGGACTGAAGGGCTTCTTTGGCGGGTGCAATTGTACTTCCTACCGAAGTACTTTGAGTCGTACCGCAACCTACACTAATAAGTAAGGAAGCCAGCATGACAAATAATAATGACTTTTTCATATTTAAAATTGATTTGATAATTAGTTTAGTGAAAGAAAATAGAAGTTCTGACTTGATTTATAATTTATATTGAGACGTGAAGATTCTTGAAAGTATATTATTAAAGGAGCGAAACTTAACATTTAGAATATATTATTTAAAATATATTTTGTAGTAAAAAGGTATTTTAAATAAAATAAAATAACGTTCATTCTACTTTAACAAGCAGAACAAACGTTTTTTATCGTTATTTATAAATAACGTTTATTTCAATTATATGTAAATTTGTTTTTTAAAATAAAACAAATTACATATTACTAAAAACTCATCCCCTCTCCTACTCTTCCGAATCATCAGCTTGCACTTCTCCGTTGTCTTCTTCATTATCGTCACTCTCCTCAGCATCATCCGTTTGCGGTATAAGGGCAATATCAGCGATTTGGTCATTCTTTTGCAAATTGATAAGGCGTACACCTTGCGTAGCGCGACCAATGATACTGATTTTTTCCGTCTCCAAACGAATCATTACGCCCGATTTATTAGTAATCATCAAATCATCCGTTTCGCTTGGTGATTTGATACCTACAAGGAAACCCGTTTTATCAGTCACTTGCAATGTTTTGATACCTGTACCGCCACGATTGGTTTCGCGATATTCGGAAAGACGAGAGCGTTTGCCATAGCCATTTTCAGACACCACCATAATGAGTGTTTCATCCTGATTTTCTGCTGGATTGACGGAAATCATACCGATAGCTCTGTCATCTTCATCGGCGAGTTTGACCCCACGAACACCGGCTGCTGTCCGTCCCATCGAGCGGACTTTGCTTTCCGGGAATCGAATGGCTTTACCCTTGCGTTTACCTATGATAATATCATTCGTTCCAGTCGTCAAAATCGCTTCAAGTAGTTGATCACCTTCGCGTATCGTAATAGCGTTGATACCATTAGTACGTGGTCGCGAAAACTGCTCTAAAGGTGTCTTTTTCACAATCCCCTGACGAGTACAGAACATGATATAGTGGTTGTTCAAAAATTCCTCGTCGGTCAAATCCTCTACCTTTACGTAGGCTTTTACCTTATCGTCTTTCGGTATCTGAATCACGTTTTGCAATACACGCCCTTTCGATGTTTTTGTACCTTCAGGAATTTCGTACACACGCATCCAAAAGCAACGCCCTTGTTCGGTAAAAAACATCAAATAATTGTGCGCTGTCGCGGAAAAAATGTGTTCTACAAAATCCTCATTGCGAGTGGCAGAGCCTTTTGAGCCGCGCCCTCCCCTACCCTGTGCGCGGTATTCGCTGGCAAGTGTACGTTTGATATAGCCCAAGTTCGAAATGGTAATAATCACATCTTCATCGGCAATCATATCTTCGATGCTGATATCGCTGGCAGAATATTCGATGCTCGTGCGGCGTTCATCGCCAAAGCGTTCGAGAATTTCGGTGAGTTCTGTTTTTATAATGTCTTTTTTCAGTTGCTCATCGGCAAGAATGGACTCAAAATACTGAATGCGCTTCTGAATCTCCTCAAAATCTCCCCGTACTTTATCGCGTTCCAAACCAACGAGTTTTTGCAAACGCATATCCAAAATCGCTCTTGCCTGCGCTTCACTCATTGTATCATTTGGCATAAAGTCTTCGCCGAGTGCTTCGCTAACAGATTTGATTTTTACTGCGCCATCCGCTTTTTCTTTGTCTGTCAAAAACTTGGCGTTCATCAATGCGTTGCGGGCTTCTTCTCCTGTTTTAGAAGCGCGAATCAAAGCAATCACCGCATCCAAATAATCCAAAGCAACCAATATACCTTCAAGGATGTGAGCGCGTTCCAATGCCTTGCGTAACTCGTATTGTGTACGGCGAGTAATGACCTCCAAGCGGAATTTAACAAACTCCACAATCATGTCCTTGAGGTTCATGACCACCGGACGATTATTGACGAGCGCAATATTTCCGATACGTAGCGAAGTCTGCAATGCGGTGTATTTGTAGAGCTTAGATAGGACGACATTTGCCATCGCATCACGTTTTACATCTACAATCATCCACATACCATTACGGTCAGAAAAATCGTCTGCCGCCGCTATGCCTTCTATTTTCTTTTCATTGGCTAAATCCGCAATCTTTTTGAGCAAATTGGCTTTATTGACCTGATACGGAATTTCTGTAATCACAATTCGCTCGCCACCATTCGGACGTTCTTCTATGTGAACTTTCGCTCGCAACACTACCCTACCGAGTCCGGTTTCGTAACCGCGTTTGATGCCTTCATAACCATAAATAATACCACCCGTCGGAAAATCCGGCGCAGTGATATGCTTCATCAATTCCTCTATCGTGATGTCATAATTGTCAATATAAGCAATCGTTCCGTTGATGACTTCGGTGAGGTTGTGCGGCAACATATCGGTGGACATCCCGACTGCGATACCCGACGCGCCATTGAGCAGCAAATTGGGCAATTTGGCAGGCAAAACGGTAGGTTCTTCGAGCGTATCATCAAAATTGAGTTTGAAATCAACGGTTTCTTTATCCAAATCTGACAGCAACTCATCCGAAATACGCTGCATCCGCGCCTCTGTATAACGCATCGCGGCAGGGTTGTCTCCATCCATTGAGCCGAAGTTTCCTTGTCCATCTACAAGCGGATACCTTAGTGACCAAGGTTGTGCCATACGCACCATCGCATCATATACAGAGGTGTCGCCGTGTGGGTGATATTTACCCAAGACTTCTCCAACGATACGCGCTGATTTCTTGTGAGATTTATTATACACCAAACCCAAGCCAGACATTCCATACAGCACTCTGCGGTGAACGGGTTTCAAGCCATCTCGTGCATCAGGCAATGCCCGTGCTACAATGACTGACATTGAGTAGTCAATGTAAGCCGACTTCATTTCATCCGCTATATTGATGTCAATTATTTTTTCTTCTGCCATGTATTTATTTGATTGTTTTGTTGCTGGATTGTTGGATGGGTGCAGGACAAATTTTTAATTTTATTTTGAAATGCCACTGTACTGACGACTTTAGCCGTCAAGTGGCTCGGTACTTTCTCGCGACGGCTAAAGTCGTCGGTACGAGGCAGATTAAAAATTTGTC